>MDTG01170357.1_pt1 | contig 42307 bp, 43 predicted proteins | sample 811421 | NCBI WGS metagenome assembly MDTG01 (sample SAMN05326645, study PRJNA326480) | marine metagenome | isolation source: seawater | place: Pacific Ocean: South East | collected 2011 | reverse complement strand
TACAAATTTTCTTTATTTCATCCATGTTTGGAACTAATCCAGACAAGTATGTTATATGAATAATTTTTGTATTATTGTTAATTTTTTTTTTCAAATCATAAATATCAATATTATGGGAGTTTAGATCTAGATCTACAAAAACAGGCTTTAGACCAGCAAGTAAGACAGAATTAATTTTATCAGGTATTCCAATCCCAGTAATTATTACTTCAGATGATTTTTCTAAATTATAAGATTTTAAAACAAAATATAATCCCAATCTCCAAGTTGATATAAAATACACATTTTCTGAATTATAATAATTTTTGAAACTCTTTTTTAAATTATTATATCTAATTGATATTTTTTCTTTTTTAAAAAACAGGTTGAATAAAGATATAATAAGAAATTTAATATCTATATAGAGTTTATGTCTAGGAAACTTCATTTAAAATATTTTTTACTTTTACTTTAATTTAAATATCTTTTATACAAAATATTAATGTTAAAATATATTATCAGATATAATATTTTTGAATTAATTAAAATTTTTTTTTTTGAATTGATACATGTTGGTAGAAAATTTAATTTTAATTACATTAAAAGTAATAATTTAAAGTATTTTGACCACCTTCCAACTCCCTATTATTATTTACATAAAATTTATTCAGAAATTAAATCTTATAAAAAGAAGAAGTTTTTTTTTTTAGATCTTGGATGTGGCACTGGAAGAGTAGTTAATTTTTTTTTTAACAAAGGATTTGTAAATATAGTAGGAATTGAACAATCAAAAAAAATTTACAAATTATGTTTAAATCAAATAATTAGTAGTAGAATAAAAATATATAATATTGATTTTGTAGATTATAAGATTCCCAAAAGTAATGGAATAATATATTTATATAACCCTGGACCTCTAAATTTAATTAAGAAATTAATTAAAAAGTTGATTAGAGGAAATTATAAAAATGTACTAATTATATATGTAAAACCAGTTTTTCTTAATTCTTTTAAAGATAATTTTAAAATAGTTAAAAAAGATTGTGATGCAAAATTTAGAGGTTATGTAATTTTAAAGTTAATAAATAATTCATAAAATTCTTTATAGTTTATTAAATTTTTTTCATATTTTGTGCTTCTAATTTCACATGATCTATAATCATGCAAATTATTAAAATGTTTAAGATCATCGAAAGTAAAATTTCTTGTTGATTTAACAAATGAAATTTTATCTTTGAAATAATCCCATAAAATTACATTATTAAAATCTTTCAGCCTGTAACTGTAATGAAAATTATGTACTCCAATAATTTTTTTTTCTTGATCAAATTCTAAATTCCAATCAGTCAAAACTGTATAATCATTTTGTGATGATGGATTATTTTCTAAAATAGACCTTCCTATATCCCATGGGGCATAAAATACCTCTACACCATTATATTTACATGGTCCAAAAAAGAAAATTAAATTATCTTTTCCAAACTTTTTTTCAATATAATTTATTTTATTATTAGTAAAAACTTCTTTTTGGATTTCCCAAGATTTAATCCATGATTTTGATTCAAAATAAAAAGATGTGACGCCAAAAGATATAAAATACAAAATTATTAAATATTTAATTTTTTTTTTGACTTAAAATAAATAATAAAAAACTAAATAAAAAAATACAAAATGCAGCATAATAAAAGGATCTTGAAAATACGCCTTGACCAGTAAATCCATAATGTCCTCCAGCTAATATTAATGAATTTAGTCCAAGAGTTACAACTAAAATAATAAGTATTTTAAAAAAAGTTTTTTTTTTATCAATTTTATAAATAAAATAAATTAAAGGTGAAAAAATTATAATCTGAGCATATATACTTAAAAAAGAAATCAATGAACTATAAATTGAATAAAAAAATCTATAAATGTTAAAAATATTTCTTTGAATAAAGACTAATAATTCAAATTCATACTCATCTCTTTTTCTATCAAATATAAAATAAATTTGAATAATTAATGAATAAAATAAATATTTTTTAAAAAAATTTTTTTCAATTATACCCAAGAAGTAAATCAATGAACTCAATGGTATATAAATTAAATAAAACATTTCATAACTACTAAATGCAATTAATAAAAAAATAAGAGATTTTAAAATTTTTTGTCTAATTAAAAACTGATAATGAATTAAAAAAAACAGCATACTTACTTTTACATGCAAATCTGCTGACCAAATTTGACCACCTATATTAAATGGGAAAAAATACCAGACACTAATTAATGACAATAAGCCGAAACGATTAATATCTGTAGAAATATTTTTTTTTTTTAGAATAAAATTTAAAATGTCATAGATTTGCCAGCAAATTATAAAACCAAAAACTGCCAAAGAGAAATATAATAGCTCTTTATTTGGTAAAGCGCTTGCAAGAAGATAAAAAATAACATTTGGATATCTATGTAATTCTACTCCTTCTGTTAACCAAATGTTTTTAGAGTGCTCAAAAAAACTTTCATTATTAAAATTAAAAAATCCCCAGTCATCGTGATAATATCCATAGTTAAATATTACAAATAAATTTAATAAAACAAAAATAGATAATGGTATAAAATAAATTCTATATTTCATAAGAATTATTTTTTTACAAAAAGATATTTTAAAATTTGCATTATGAACATTATTCCAACTAAAGTATTTAGTTTTGATTTACCATAAACTCTTTTCATCTCTCTACTTGGCAATTCTGAAATTTTATATTTTTTAATTGAAAATTTAATTAATATATCTAATTCAATATCAAATTTATTCGCTGTAATATTTGCTTCAAGAAAACTCTTTCTTTTTAAAATTCTAAAACTATACAAAACTTCTGTCAGTTTTTTTTTGAAAACTAAATTAAAAAGATATATTAAAAAATTATTACCAGTAAATCTGATAAATCCTATGAAGGATGTGTTGGAAATTATATCTAAACTTCCTCCAGTCATTCTACTACCAACAACTAAATCATAGTTATTTTTGGTAATATGGTAATAAAGTTTATCTACATCCTCTAAATCATGAGATCCATCTCCATCGATAAAAATTATGTACTCATATTTTGCCTCTTTTACCCCTATTTTCTGGGCATCACCTTTTCCAAGATTATTATCTAAGATAAATTTGATATTTAGGTCCTCACAAATTTCTTTTGAACCATCATTTGAATGACCATCAACAACAATAATATCATCAGAAAATTTTTTTATTCTAGGAAGTATAAATTTTAGATTTTCTCCTTCATTTTTAACTGGGACCACAATGCTCAAGTTTTCAAGAACCATAATTTAACAACCTTTTAAAGTTTCTAAATATTTCTAATAATAAAAAGAAAAAGTGATTTATCATGTAATTTAAATTCTTTTTTGGAAATCTATTTAGTTTTTCAAAAAATAATCTTTTTAAAAAATTTAAATGCCAAATATTAAGTTGTTCAAATTTTTCTATATTATTTTTTTTAAAAAATACTTTAAATTTATTATGCCAGAATTCGCTGTTATCTTTATATAAATTTTTAAAAAGTTCATTTGGGATATGTTTGATTTCAGAGTTTTTTATTTTTTCCAATCTCGGAAAATTTTCAAAATATGTATAAAAGTACATCCGATTAATTTTATTTGCTGTCATTACAGTGTTATTATGTATTCTTTTATTGTTTAATGTTAATGTGTGACACATGTTCCAAGCCTGTTTGTATTGGTAATTTGACCAATTAACGAATTGGAAATGCATAATTCCTCCATATTTAGCATTAATTTTTCTTACATTTTTTTTATTAATTTTTCCAGGAGTTCTACTATAATCATGATAGTACTCCTTAAATTTATCTTTATGATTATCACAATAAATAAAATCTTTATAAAGGTTGCTCCATAAACTTTTTTTATCAACTCTAAAATAATTATGTTTTTTCCACATAGCCAACCAACTGAGGACAATTTTATCACCTTTTTTCATCTGCTCTAAATCTTTTTTTAAGGATTTACTAAGCGAATGAGTGATTGCCTCATCAGCATCTAAAAAAACAAAGTGAGTTCCATTATATTTTCTTCCAATATCTAAAAGTTCTGAAACTGGAGAGTTTGTTTTTTTAATTTTTCTTTTTGAAAAGAAAATACGAATTTTCTTTTTTTTAAAAAATTTAGTTTTTAATTTTTTTTGATTATTTGGAGTGTCAAATAAAATAACTATTTCATCGACAACATCATATAAGCTTGTAATGCTTATTTTCAAAAAATTGATATTTAATTCTTCTTGCAATACACCGTATAGAGCTATTATTTTCATTTGATTAAAATATATTTTTAATTAATTAAAAATGACTAAAGTAATAGTGTATATAAATATTATAAATTTAAAATTTTTACAATGATTAAACCTCAAAAGGCAATATTTTTAGATAGAGATGGGGTTTTAATTTATGCTCCTACTAACTCTTATGGTAAACCAAAGTCAATAAAAACAAAAAGTGAAATTAGATTTTCAAAGGGTATTAAAAGTTTCTGTAAAATTTTTAAAAAAAAAAATTTTTTATTAATAATGATTACAAATCAACCAGAGTATTCCTTAAAAAAAAATACAAAAAAAAATATTGAAGAAATAAATAGACACGTAAAAAGAATCTTAAATTTAGATGATATTTTTGTTTGCTATTCTAATGATGAAAATAATTTTTATAGAAAGCCTAATCCTGGTATGCTTTTAGAAGCAAAGTCTAAATATAACATATTAATTAAAAAGAGTTATTTTATAGGTGATAGATGGAGAGATATTGATGCAGGAAATAGAATTGGATGTAAAACTATATTTATAAACAGAAACTATAACGAAAAACTTAGAACTAAACCAAAAATAATAATTAAAAAAATATCTCAAATATATAGGTTTATTATATAATTTAACTAATTTCTTTTAACATTATTGTAATTATATATATACCATTGAATTGTTTTTCTTAATCCTTCTTTCAAATTTGTTTTAGGTTTCCAGCCTTTTTTTTTTATTTTTGTTATATCCAATATTTTTCTAGGAGTGCCATCAGGATAAGATTTATCAAAAAAAATTTTTCCTTTATAGCCTATTATCTTAGAAATTAATTTTGCTAGCTGATTTATAGATACTTCACGTCCACTACCTATGTTGATTATCTCTGGAGAATTATATTTTTTTGCTAAAAACAAAATAGCATCAGCAAGATCATCTACATACAATAAATCTCTTAAAGGTTTACCACTTCCCCAAAGGGATACAATTTTTTTTTTATTTATATAAGCGTCATAGATTTTTAAAATTAGTGCTGGTACAACATGTGAATTTTTTGGATGAAAATTATCATTAATTCCGTAGATGTTAGTTGGCATCAATGAAATAAAGTTGTCTTTATATTGATCACTATAAGCTTGTATCATTTTAATACCTGCAATTTTAGCTATTGCATAGCTCTCATTTGTTTTTTCTAATTTGCCACTTAATAAATATTCTTCTTTAATAGGTTGTTTTGTATCTCTAGGATATATGCAAGAGGATCCTAAAAAAATTAATTTTTTTATTTTTAGGTCATGCGCTGATGTAATTATATTATTTTGTATTAATAAATTTTCGTTAATAAAATCTGCTTTAAATGTTGAATTCGCATAAATACCCCCAACTCTAGCTGCGCACATAACGACTATATCAGGATTAATTTTTTTAAAATATTTTTTTACACTACTTAATATAAATAAATCTAATTGTTTTCGATTAGGTGAATAAACATTATATTTTGATTTATTTGATCTTCTTAAAACACTTGACCCTACCATTCCTGTACCCCCCAGTATAAGTAAGTTTTTTTTTTTCATTTTATTTTTTGGTATAAATTAACTACTATAGATAAAAATATACTTTTGAACCTATCATCTAAATAAACATCTCTTTTTAAGTCCTCTGAAACTTTACTGGAAATAGTTCCACAATTATACACATTCATGAATAATTTCTCTAAATTAGTTTCATCTAAATTTTGTAAAAATTCATTTTCCATATAAACATTTAAAACGAAATCATTTTTATTCATATAAGGTTTATTTATATATTCGTTATAATAATTTTTATTACAAAATTTATCTTCACTCATTTTTATATATATTGGTTTTTTCATCCAAAAATGATAACCTTGGGTCGTATATATTTCCAAGGCATCGTAAGTCCCATATGATAATAAGTTTCTTAAAGGAGATTGCCTTTTAATAATAAAAAAAATATTTTTTTTTGAGGATTTATTATTATTTCACGTATATTTAATTCTTTTTTAATAATACTCTTTATCTCAAATCTTTCCTTAATTAAATTATGTTGAAATGTAAAAAAATTAGTAGCAAAAATAAAAAAAATCATAAGATTAGCAAGAATTATCTTTTTAGGATCCGTTTTATTAAAAAACGTAAATGACATAAGTGATAATAATCCAATTAAAAAGGATAGAGATGTTAAAGCTCGATTATTATATCTGATAAATTCAATACCTGTATCTGCAAGTGCATGCATTAGCACATTTAAAAACAATACACCCAAAATCATGAAAAAAAATATCAAAGAAAGGTTTTTATCTTTTTTAATACTGTTTTTTATTTTGAAATTTTTAACTTTATTTAAGCTATACAATATAAATGAAAATAAGAGAAACACATGTATGAAAAATAAAATATTAAAAGTTTTAATATTATAGAAAATACTTTTTATAAAGATTTCAAAAGAATGAAATAAAATATTCACTGTTAAAGCAGAATTAACAAGAATTAACATTAGTATTTTTTTAAAATCAAGTATTGAAACTTTTATTCTTGATAGATCTATATTAAATATTTCTGAAAAAACAAATTTTTGCAAATAATAAATTAATATCATTATAGAAAAAATTATTATTCCATTAATTAAAAATATTTTAAATTTTCTATATAATAGTGGAAAGAAAAAACTAATTCCTAAAAGAGGCGCTGCACTTTCGTATGTCAGAAACATTGTTAATATCAAAAAATAACTTAAGAAAAAAAATAATATATTTTTTTCGATAATATATTTTTTTAAATATAATAATGATAAGGCCCAAAATAAAAGAGACAATGCTCCAATACCTTGCATGGCAGGTGAATAAAAAATTGTATAAGAAAAAAAAGGAAAAAATAAAAAGGTAATGAATAATTTTTTAATAGTAAGATTGTAAATTAAAAAATCAAATATCTTTAGAACAACTAAAATAAATAATAAATAAATTGAAAAAATAAACAAAAAATATAGCTGATATACAGGCCACAATCTTGTTACTAAACCAAAATAAATACATGATAATGGTCTATTATTATTTACTCCACACATCCATTGAACAGATTTCGAGATATCAAAATTGTAAAAATCAATAATACCAAAATCATCTTGTATAAAATAACCAAGAAAGATAATGGGCAAATAACCTAATAGGAAAATATATATTGAGTATTGTAAAAAACTTGTGTTTTTTAAATGTTCAACAATAGTTTTCATAAATTCTATTATCCGGTAATTCTATTTTTTACAAATAAATAAATTGGTGTTGGAACTAATAAAAATAACACTCTTAAAATTAGCGTGATAAAACAGAATGGTAATAAAAAAATATTTTTACTTACTATCAACTTGAAAATCAAAAACTCAGATAAAATTGATTGGTAACTTTTTCTTCTTGCAAAGGTTTTGATATTAATATTACAAGATACCAAAGGTTCCTTTAAATTCTTTATTTTATATTTTTTAGAAATTGCTAAAATCCATAATGCATAATCTTCTTTAAATTTTACTTTTGGATAACCCCCTAAAGCTAATATTTTTTTTCTATTATACATTATGGTCATATGATTTAGTGGATTGTAAAATAAAAAATGAAATAAATTTGGTTCTGAAGGCATACTTCTCAAAACTTTCTTTCTACCAATTATTTCTAGTACATTGGATCCTAAAATGTCTACGTTATTTTTTTTGAAAATGTTAATTTGTTTTTTAAATCTTAAATTATGATTTATATCATCTGAATCAACCCTAGCAACTACATTATGTTTTGCTAATTTAAGCCCTTGATTTAATATATTTACTAAACCTATTTTTTTTTTGAAAATAATACTTACTGTCTTGTTTTCTTTTTTTATTTTTAATAAAAAATTTTTTTTTTTAAGAGATATTTTACCATCTATTATCATCAAAAATTCATCGGGAGTAATTTTTGAATATAATACAGACTTTACTGCTTTTTTAAGGCAATTTATTTCTGTAGCTTCATGTATAGGCATCAAGGCTGTAAATTTCATTAAATTTTGTCTATTATTTTAATAAAGCTATTCTTACAATTATCCCTAGTAAAATTCATTAAATAATTTTTCATTGAAATTTCTTTAAATTTTTTTTCAAAAAATTTATTATTATTAAGACTTCTAATATTAAAAATAATTTGATCTAAATTATAATTGGTTATGTTGCCATAAAAATTTTCTAAATTCCCAACTTTATAAGATAAAAATATTTTATTAAGAGAATTGCCTTCTATAAGACTTAATGGAGATACTTCTGTAATAGAAGTATTAATCAGTAACCAGCTTTTTAAAATTTCATCTTCTAAAATAACATCTTTATCTAAGCATAACATAATATTTTGAAGGTTATTTTCTTCAATTTTTGTAATAAGTTTATCCAAATAGTTTTTATCATAATTATTATAAATAATTTTTATTTTTACGTTGATATTTTTTAAACTTTTAGAAAGCTTTATTAAATCAATTTGATTTTTAATATGATTTATATAGCCAATACATAATATAACTTTTTCATTACTGGTATTGAGATCAATATTTTTTTTAATATTTTCAAATCTTGAAAAATTATTATAGGTAATTATTTCTTTTGAAATTTTTTTTGCTATTTTAGTATCATAATTTCTATGATTTGGACTATTTGAATCTAAAGATATAAAAAAACTTATTTTTTTAATAATTTTTTTTAAAAAAAAGATATATGGCAACCAAATTAAAAACCTTAATATATATTTAATTGAATTAGTATAAGGGTATATTGAAATACCATGACTTATTATTGTAGATTTAATGTTTTTTTTAAAAGCTCTTAATAAAAATACTTCAGAAATTATAGTTTGTAAGGACTCAACCATTACAATGTTGGGTTTATTTTTCTCTAATATAAAATCAACTTTTTTAAAAATTCTTTTAAAATTAAGCAAAAAATGAAAAAGATTTTTAATATCGATAAATTCGTCTTTATCATGTTTTTTCAAACCAATTGTAACAACATTGGCGTTAATCTCTTTTAAAATATTTTCATGGTTTGATGAGGCATAACCAAGACCAGATTTATCTTGAGGGCTCCATTCTTTTGATACTAGAACTATTTTTTTCATTTAAATAAAATTTTTAAAAGCTTTAAAGTTCCTAATATTCCTAAATCAAAAACTAATTTTATATAACTATTTTTTTTAATATAATAAACGGCATTTTTTATTCTAATTTCATTTAAATCTTTATTTGCAAGTTTTTTTTTTGAAAAAGAACCTTTTCTATCATTATAATTAATAGTTCTTTGGTTTATAATTTTATATTTAAAACCTTTTCTATAATAATAAGATAAAGTTGCATAATCTTCTGGATATAAACTCGAATATTTAAATTTTCTTTTTTTAATAACAAACAAGTTTATTAGCCATGAGCTATGTATTGTTGGATTATCAATAATTAAATGTTCATCTACAATTCCTTTATTAAAATATTTTGATGAATTTGCATAAATTAAAAATTTTTTATTTAATTTAAATTCATTAAGCATCTTTTTAACATGATTAGGATACCAGCTATCATCTATATCTAATCTGAAAATGAGTTTATGATTGCATTTTTTAAATCCTATATTAAGAGATTTACTAATACCTTTATTAAATAAATTATCTAAATAAATCAGCTTAATTTTTTTTTTTAATTTTTGTCTAATTAATGATTTAATATTTTTAAGTTTTATACCATCGTTTATGAATACCAACTCAGAAGCTAAAGGAGATTGTGCATTAAGAGATTTTAAGAAATTTTTATAAAATATTTTATTGTTAGAATTAGATGCAGTTAATACAGAATATTTCATCTAATAATCGTATTACTAATAGTAAGATTATGGTCAATTATATTAATTTCTTTTAACCATTTAAAAGGTAGGATCCAATTTTTACAATTTGATATATTTATTGCCCACCAACAATAAGTTGAATTTGAAGCTATACCTCCTGAAGAATTAAAAATTATATTAAATGCAGTGTCTTCATTTGTATCAATAAATGATGCATCTAATTTCATTTCATTAATAAATTTCAAGGCATCTTCTTTAATTGGAGATAATACATATATCTTTTTATCCTTAAATAAATCTAAAGATGTTTTGTAATAACTATTTGGCAACACGTAATGAACATGACTTTTTGCAAAATCACCTCTTCTCAGATGAATAACATAATATTCGTGATCAATAATTCTTTTAAGCTTTTCTTTATTAAAATCATCAGAAAAAGTTAGATATTTTGCACAAAAATTGTCTTGCCAATATCCATTGTAATAATTAATTGGAAGTAAGTAATTTTTTTTTAAAAATTTAATGTACAATTTTTCTGTTCTATAAGAAGTAATTTTATCTAAAAAAGTAACTGGTTTATGAATAGTTTCAAATAAATTATTAATGATAAATCTGTTTAATTCGAATTTCCTTAGATTTTGTTTTTTATACCATGATATATCGAGTTGAACATTAACTTGAAAATTATTATGAAGGAATTTAGCAAATGCATATTGAAAAAGCTGATTTCCTAACCCCCCCTTGATAGCCACAATTTTGTTCTTCGAACTATCCATTCAGATACTATTAAGATTAAATATAGTTTTATTATAAAAGCAATGTTATGCACAAAATTTCCTCTAAATAAAGAAATAATTAAATAAACAAAAATTGATGATAGGAAATATTGAGGTATAAAAAAATTTTTTTTCATAAATAAAAATATGAAAGAATAAATTACAAATACTAACGGGTAAATAAGTACGGTATCAAATCCCTTTTTAGAATAGGTTGGTAAAATATCATTTTGAAAAAAATTATATAAGGGTAAATTAAAATAAAACATATCTTTCAATAAAAATTTGACATTCTCATTAATTAAAAAGTAAAATTCTGTTAAATTATAATTATTGAGTAGATTATAAGTATTAACTGTTAAATGAAGGGGATCCATCAACACATAAAAAACATTTTGCCCCGATAAATAAAATCTATAAAAGATTATAAAAATACCTAATAAAATAAAAATAGAATAAATAAAATTTCTATACTTTGCGTTAATATTAATTGTACAAAAAATTATGGAAATTAATAAAATCAGTTCAATTCTCGAATAAGTTAAAAAACTATATGCTATTAAAAGAATATAGCTGAATAATGATAAAGATTTGTTTTCATAAAAATTAGCAGTTGCAACTATAATTAAAATATTAATATGAGTATTTCTTTTATTTAATATAGCTTCATACATCAAAGATCTATAAAAAGGAATATTTTCTAATCTATAATTTATTATATTTATTAAATCCAATATTAAAAAAAATATACATACAAGAGATAGTATTGAAAAAACTAATTTAAATTCGTTCCTCTTTTCAGATTGTTTACTAGTCAAATTTTTTTGTAAATACAAAAAAATAAAAAATAAAAAGAATATAGAAATTAGACTATAAATAAGAAAAATAAGTTTATTATTAGATTCATTAATAAAATTGACTTCCCCTGTGAAGATATTTTGACTGGACACAAAATTTTCAAATAAAAAAACTAATGGTAATACAAAGTAATAAATTGTTAAAAAAATGAATAATAGAAAATATCTGTTTAATAAAATTTTTGAACTGAACATGTTAACACTGTTATGATAATAAATTCATTAGCTTACTTTATTATATTTTATATTTAAAAGTTGCAAAATAATTTTGAATAAAGTTAAAAACTATATTATAGAAACTATCAAGTTATTACAAAATTTTATGAAAAATTTATCAATTTTTTTCAAAAATAATAAATCAACAAATATAAATAAATTTTTGAAGAAAATTTTTTTGATAAAAAAAAATACTGGTCCTGAAATTTTAAGAAATAATTTAATTAGAGGCCTCAAACAAAATTTGATTAGTATTAATATCAATCCTAATATCAGAGATATATTTAGAAATTGTCTTATATTGGATGATGTAGATGCTTTAAAAAAAATAATAAATTTAAAAAAAAACAAAAAAAATATTAAGATTATTGCAGGTCCAAACTTAATGATAATGCCAGATGAATACAATAAGGTCCTTTATAAAAAAGAAATTAATAAAATAATAGTACCATGTAAATGGGTTAAAAAAAAATATTTAGAAGTTTCTAAGAATAAATTAAAAAATAAATTGTCCATTTGGCCTTCAGGAGTTGACCATAATTATTGGAAGCCTGGAAAAAATAAAAAAATAGATTTTTTAATATATTCAAAATTTATAAAAAATAATGAGATTTTTAATCAATGTATTGATTACCTAAAAACTAAAAAATTTAAAATAAAAGTATTGAAATATGGGGGGTACAATGCAGGTAAATATTTAAATTTATTAAAACAGACAAAAAATGCCGTTTTTTTTTCTCAGTCTGAGTCTCAAGGTTTGGCTTACTTTGAAGCATGGTCCACAAACGTTCCAACTTTGGTTTATAATCCCAATGAAAAATATAGATCATCATACAAGACTAAAGCCCATTCTTGTCCTTATTTAAATAAAAAATTAGGTGATGAATTCAAAACCTTTAGTGCGTTTAAAATTAAACTTAAATTATTTCTGAAAAATAAAAGTTTCAATCCTAGAAGTGAAATTTTAAATAAATATACACTAAATAAAGCTGCAAAAAAATTAATCAAAATAATATAAATATTTATTTATTAAATTTAAATACTATAAAATTAAATTTTCTTTTTAAGATATATTTCTAAAATTTTTATCAAAAAGTAATTTATTAAATGAACACTGAAAAATATAATTGCTAAATTGCTTAATGTAGAACCAAATTGAAATAAAAAAATAGTCAACAAAACTACATTAATTAAATTAACATATATTAAATAATTATTTCCAAAATTTCTATAAATTTTATCGTAAGTAAGTCCTGAAACACTATTAATTAAAAATGCAAACGCTATTAAAGTAAATTCATTATTATATAACACTATAATTTTCAAAAAAGATATTATAAAATTTATTTCAAGATGACTGTAATAGTTTAAATACTTTTCAAATTGATCAATAAATAAATTTAAACAAATTATTGAGATAAATAATGTTATAAATTTTATAAAAATAATTTTGTTGTCAATTTTTAACTTACCTTCTGTTATCATAAATCTTTCTTTTCGAAAGATAACTTCGGTAAAATATTGAAATACTGATGCAACTTTAAAAATTATAAAATAATTTGCGGCAATTAAAGTAGCAAAATTTGTACAATAAAGTTTATCTAATGTTGTGTTGCCTGTTCCAAGAATGTTATTTATAACACTTTTTATTGAAAAGCTATTTTCCTTATTTAAAATTAAGTAGATATTTTTTATAATTTTAGATGATAACAAAATAACTACTATATTGGAAAAAACTAAAAGATAAACAATATCAAAATTATTTTTATAAGCTACGTAGATTGATAAAAATTTAATTAATGAATAGTTTAATAATAATTTTGTATTTTTATTAAATTTATTGAATCTTGCATTGTGCGCTGTATTAATTGTAAAAAATATCAATGAAGCTATTGATGTCAAAAAAAAACTAAACCATCTTAAATCAACAAAAAAATAGTAGCACGCTATGAGTACAATCGTTATAATTAAGATAATTAATGTTTTTTTATAAAACTTTAAAGTTATTAAATTTTTTTTTTGCTCAAAGTAAAATTGGATTGAACCAATAAAACTTATTAATAGCGAATTAATCGCCATTATTTGGATATAATGATTAAAATCGTTTTCGAATTCTTTAATAATCGCTAAAAATAAGAATTGTAAAATTAATGTTATAAATGATAGTAAATAAAACTTTAAATTATTATAAAAAAACATCTTTGAACAATTTATAAACAACTAATGATCTCTTTTCACCAAAATTATATTTTATATTCTTTATTGATAATTTTAATTTCAGTTTATTCATTTATTAAATTTAAAGATATTGCATTTAAGATAAACCTAATAGATGCCCCTAGCGAAAATAATATTCATAATAAACCAACACCAACAGGTAGCGGTATAATTTTTCTAATTTTATTTATTTTTTCATCATTCTGCTTTCTTTTTTTAGATCAAGATTTTTTTGAAAAACTTCCCAAAAATTATTATATATTTTTTATAAGTTTAATTTTTTTGTCGTTAATTTCTTTTTATGATGACTTTAAAAGTATACACCCTATTTTTAGACTTTTTGTTCAAGTCACTCTGGTAATGTTTTGTACATCTTGTCTCTATCTAAATAATTCTTTAATACCCTTTAAATTAACTATATTTCTATCAATATATTTTTGGGTATATTTAATTAATATAATCAACTTCACAGATGGCAGTGATGGTTTCCTTTCACTAAATTCAATTTTTTATTTCATTTCAATACTTTTTTTACAGTTAAGTAGCAATGTAACAATTTCCTTTTACTTTAGTTTGTTTATTTTACCAATGTTATTAGCTTTTATAATTTTTAATAAGCCGCCAGCAAAAATTTTCATGGGTGACACGGGAAGTGTCTTTATTGGGTTTTTAGTTGGCTATATATCATTGGAGAGCATCTTAAATGGACATTTTAATATTGTTATTTCTATTTTATCTTATCCACTATTAGATTGCACAATTACTCTTATAAAAAAAGTTCTAAAAGGATTTTATCCATGGGCAAGAATGTTTGATTATTATTTTCTTCTTCCACTAAAAAAACAAAAAAATCATCTAAAAGTTTTTATACCAAATTTAATATACAATATATCTAACTTAGTAGTTATTTTAGCACAGATTTATTATGGTTTTAAATTTTTATGTTTAATCAGTATTTTTTTAAGCTTAATTTTAATTTTGTATTACAAAAAATTTAATAAATCTTATTAGAATTAATATCATATTCAACCATATCCTTTACCATTTTAGTAAAACTTATTTTTGGTGTCCAATTTAAAATTTTTTTTGCTTTAGAGTAGTCACCTCTTAATGAGTCTACCTCATTGGGTCTAAAATAATCTGGGTTTATTTTAACAACAGTATCTTTTGTTTTTTTATTTATTCCTAATTCATTGAGACCTTTACCTTTCCATATAATTTCAACTCCAATTACTTTATATGCAGCTTCAACAAATTTTCTTATTGTAAAGCTTTTATTTGTTGCCAGAACATAATCATCTGGATTCTTTTTTTGCAGCATTTTCCACATTCCAACTACATAATCTCTAGCATCACGCCAATCTCTTTCAGAATTTAAATTACCTAATACGAGATCTGACTTTTTTGTATGATAATATTTTGCAACCTCCATTGTAATTTTTCTTGTTACAAAAGTTTCACCCCTTATAGGACTTTCGTGATTGAATAAAATACCATTACAAGCAAATATCTTGTAAGCGTCTCTATAATTTCTAGTTATCCAATAACCAAACAATTTTGATGTTCCATATGGGCTCACAGGTCTAAATACAGTTGTTTCTTTCTGGGGAGGTGCCGTGCTTCCAAACATTTCTGAGGTTGAAGCCTGATAAAACTTTATCTTTTTTTTTATATTCTTAATACATTCTAAAATTCTTAGTGTGCCAAGCGCATCAGCATTTGCTGTATACTCTGGTGTTTCAAAACTTACTTTCACATGAGATTGGGCTGCCAAATTATATATTTCGTCTGGTAAAATTTTATTTATCAAACTTTGAGTATTTAATGAGTCAGTTAGATCTCCATAATGTAAAACGAAAATTTTTCTTTTGGAGTATTTTTTATAAATATCATCAATCCTTTTTGTATTAAATGACGAAGATCTTCTCTTTACTCCATGAACTATGTAGTTTTTTTTTATCAAAAAATTTGCAAGGTATGCACCATCTTGTCCAGTTACCCCGTATATTAAAGCTATTTTTTTTTTCATTTTATTTATCTTATAACGAAATTTGGAATAATATCTTTAAAAAATTCTCTATGAATCCTCTCATTAGGAAGTGCAAACAGCATATCATAATCACAATAAAATTTGTAATTAGTAGAAATATTTTCAATAACAGAAATTATTTCACTTAATTTTTGTCCATTTGCTGACACTGAAAAATCACTGATATCATCAATTATAATTATGTGATCTTTTATTGGACTTTTTGATATTTCTTGAAGTTCTTTAATACAAGGCGTTTCACCTTTCAAGTTAGAAGTCCCAGGTCCCGAATAGTGGGCGTCTAAAAAAAAAATAGTTTTTTGATTAAAACTATGGATATTTTTTTTTAAAAAATTCTCACTATCATCGTTAAAACATTTAATATTATCATATTTTTCAAGTTTTTTTTTTGATTGCAAATACAGATTATAATCTAATTCTACAGTAAAAATTTCATCAAATACTTCCGAAAGTACTGCAGATGTCTTCCCTAAATATGTACCAGTTTCAACAAAAAATTTGTAATTATATTTTTTTACAACACCCCTAATAAGATTGACTTTAAATTCCTCTTCATTTTGAATAATTGATCTTCTAATTTTATAAGAAAAAAGATTAAATAAAAATTTAGATAAATTTTTAAACAAAAGAATAGGAGATAATAAAATTTTGAGTAAGTTATTTTTCATTATTTAATATCTATTACTTTATCACACAAATCTAAATTAGCGTTATCGTGAGAAATTATAAACTTAGTGGTGTCTTGATCCAATAATCTCAAATTTTCAAATATTTTTTTTTCTGTATTCTTATCCAGAGAATTGGTTGCTTCATCTAAAAATATAATTGGTTTATTACTAAAAAATAATCTAGCCAATCCAATTCTTTGTTTTTGACCAGTTGAGATTTTTGTGCCATCATCACCTAAGTATGTATCTAAACCATTCGGCAGATCTTCAATTAATTTTGAGAGCTCAGAAAATTGAATAGAATTTTCAAGCATTTTAATATTTATATTTTCTTCTTCTTCTGAAAAAATTATATTTTGTTTAATTGTTTCATCAAGGAGATATGTATTAGACCCCAAATAACCAATTTTTTTCATCCAACTTGTTGAATTTAAATTGACCTCTTCACTATCTATTTTAATATTTCCAGAAGAGGGTTTCATCAAACCAAGTAATATATAAAATAAGGTGCTCTTGCCTGAGCCACTTGCTCCTTTAAATCCTACGATTGAACCTTTTGTAACTTCAAAATTGAGATTTTTTAAAACTTCTTTTTCTGGATAAGAAAAATTTAAATTTTGTATTGTAAGAATTTGGTTAAATTGTATTTCTTTTTCTATTGATTTTTCATATTTTGTACTATTCTCATCTTTACTGCTCAATTTTTGCTTAAATTTATCAAGGGCTGGAATTGCATAACTCATTGACTGAATAGATACAAAAATTCTACTAATTGATGGCAAAAGCTTTAAACCTGCAACTGCATAAACAGAAATTAGTATAATCAATGAATTAAAAGAAGACTCTACTTGTTGAGCCATAAAAATCATTAATATAAAAAAAATTGCAAAACTTATCTCGAATAAGTACTTTGGTAAAATTTGATAAACCGAATATTTTAAAGATATTTTAAAAAAATTTTTGTTAAATACTTTAAATTTTGATAAAAAATTACTTTCTTTGTTAGAGAGTTTTATTTGTATAAATGAGCTAAAACCATCCAACAAAGATTGATATCTTTTTTCTAACTGTTCATATCTTGAGGCACCCAATTTGATAAGTTTTTTTTTTACAAAGTAATAATAAATTATTCCCATAGCAAAAAAATATATTGATAAATACAGTGTTTCTAATGTGAAAGCAAAAAACAAAAAAATTATTACAGAAATTATTAATATCGAATCTGAGATTATATTTAAAAATTGAAATATTATATTTTGTGAAACGTTACTACTTTCATCGATTATGTCTTTTACTAATGAAATTTTTTTACTATTTCTTAGAAAAGTAAAATCTTTTTTTAAGTAATCTTTATAAATTTTATCCGAAAGATTTGACATTATTGAAAATCTAAAATCAGTAAGTAAATAATTAATATAGATAGTAATTATATTTTTTAAAATAAAACTAAAAAAAAATAATGTAAGAATGTAAAATAATAAACTATCCTTATTTAAATTTAAATTTAAATTTTCTATGTATTTCAGAAAAAAAGAGTTTTCATTATAATTTAACATGATTTCTAATAATGGAATTATTAGGCCAATTCCCAAAAGTTCAAAAAATATATTCAAAAAGGTAAATACTAAAATATAAATTAACTTAATTATCTCTTTTTTATCAAGTAATAAGTTCAGTGATTTAAAATGTTTAAAAAAAATTAATTTATTTATCATTTTTATTTGTATAGTGATAAACTATATATATTATTTGGAAAGATATAAGATATTCATATATTAATGAAAATTAAATTAAATAAAAAAAAACCAATTGTTTTTCCTAAAAAAAATCAATCTATTAAAAGTTATGTCAGAGATTATTTAAAGTTATATTCTAAAGTAACAGATAATATTGATCAAAATAAAGTTGAAAAAATTAAGAAAATGGTAGTTACAACTATTAAGAAAAATAATCAAATATTTTCTGCAGGAAACGGTGGTTCTGCAAGTATCTCAAATCATTTAATGTGTGACTATCTTAAAGGAGTAAAACTTAATTCCAGATATAAAATAAAACCAAGAGTTTATTCCTTGTCAAATTCTAATGAATTGATAACAGCAATCTCAAATGACGAAAATTTTGATAGAGTTTTTGTATCTCAAATCGAAAATTTAAGTAAAAGAAATGATTTGATAATAATGTTTAGTTGTTCTGGGACTTCAAAAAATATTTTAAAATTAATTAATTATGCAAATAAAAATAAAATCAGATCAATTTTATTTTCAGGTTTTTTAAAAACAAAATTAAATGTAAATATTAACTTAAATCTTAATTGTAAAAATTATGGAATATGTGAAGATATATTTAGTTCTTTAATGCATTCTATAATGCAATCAATAGTTTTTGAAAAATATAGAAAATCAAAATTAAGAATATAAATTAGAAAGGACCTTGGAAGTATTTGCCTGGTATATCTGGATAAGAATTAGTTTTTTTTTTTATTTCATTATTAATTTTTAATTTCTTAAAGAAATTTTTTTTAATGGTTTTTAAAATATCATATTCGTTATAATATAATTTAGCAGAAACAAATGAGCTTGATATATTTGGTATATCCGGAAATGACATTTTTATTGGTTTAGCGTGTAAATCAGAAAATAATTCATTTGTAACAATTGAAATAATTTCACTTCCTAAAGATGAAAAGCCGCTTCCAATTTCTAGAACAAGCAATCTTTTAGTTTTTTTCACAGAATTTAGAATAGTATTTTTATCTAAGGGAATTATGCTAATTAAATCTATAACTTCTACATTATAACCTAACTTTGACAGAATATCAGATACCTTCAAAGCCTGTATTGTGGAATAAGACATTCCTACAATTGTCAAATCATTTCCTTTTTTTTTTACTAATGATTTTCCTATTTTTATTTTTTTATATGGTAGTTTATTTTGTCTAAAATTGTGTATCCACCTTTGTTCTATAAAAATTACAGGGTTGTTGTCAAATATACTCTCTATTAAAATTGACCTAGTATCGTTTGGAAAAGTTGGCATTACGATCTTAAGACCGGGTACACTTGAAAATAATGAATGGAAATTTTGTGAATGGGTCGCACCTTGTCCCCAGCCCCTACCGACTATAAGTCTTAAAACTATTGGAACTTTAATTTTTCCTCCTGTCATATAATGCCATTTAGCAGCTCCATTAATAATCTGATCCATAGCTAGCGTTATAAAATCAATTCTTTGACTTGAAATTATTGATCTAATTCCAAGTAATGATGCTCCTATACCCATTCCAACTAAAGAATTCTCAGATGTTGGGGTATCAAAAATTCTTGATGGTCCAAATTTACTTAATAAATTTTTGTTTGTTTGAAATATTTTTCCAGGATCTGTTGCACCCAGTCCATATGTGATAACTTTTTTATCTTTTTGCATTGAAAAATGAAGAGCTTCGTTAATCGCATCAATATTATTTATAATTTTTTTTTTACGCATATAAATTTTTAAAGGCATCTTTCAAAGTTGGATATTTACTTTTTTTAGCAAATTTAAAAGCTGATAAAATTTTTTGCTTATTCTTTTTTAGAATTTTCAAAACTTTCTCTTCAGACTTTTTATCATTTTTACAAATATTTTTTTTCAATTTATCTAAAGGATCTTTTTTTTTCCAGAAATCTAATTCTTTTTGAGATCGATATCTTAAATTAGTATCATCATCTGGACCACAATGTTCTAGCCATCTATAGGTAGAAAATTCTAAAAATACTGGTTTGGAATTTTTCCTAATTTCATTTATTGATTTATTCAAAATTTTATAAACATTGTTAATTTTATATCCATCACAATGAAAAGTTTTAATATTCATCTCTTCAACCATCTTATAAATTTTTCTTTTTTTAGGCTGCCGATTTATAATATTTGTATAAACAGAATATCTATTATTTTCACAAATAAATAAGACTGGTAAGTTTTTTATTATAGAAAGATTAACAGACTCAAAAAATGTTCCGGTTTCAACTGCTGCATCACCCAAGTAAATAATAGATATATTTTTTTGTCTTTTAAATTTAATTCCTAAACCAAGTCCTACACCGACTGGTATATTATTTCCTACTATTGATGAAGATCCCATAAAACCTATACTGGTATCTATTAAATGCATTGAACCACCTTTTCCTGAAGAACAACCTGTAATTTTTCCATAAATTTCAGATATCATTTTTTTTAAATTGCCCCCTTTAGATAAATAGTGAGCGTGAGATCTGTGGCCACTTGTTACCAGATCTTTTTTATTTGTTAATAATCCAATCATAGCAGGGACTAGTTCTTGGCCAACTGATAAATGAACTGGGCATCTCATTTTTTTTTCATGATATTTTTTTGATATCTCTAATTCTACTTCTCTTATATAAGATGCCAATTCGAATAATTTAAGTTTAAATAATTTGTTCAAGGTATAAACCAATAGTAGTCACCAGTATAATTCGCTTTTTGGAAAAAATTAATCCATTCTTTATCTGACATTATTGTTTTTGCAGTCAAATTCCATTCAAACATTTTTTTTTTCTCAATTTCATTTGTATAGGCGTCAACTGTTATAAAGCTATTTTTTTTTGACACCCTTTCGATTTCTTGTAGTGCTTTTTTACAATTGATTTCATCTAAATTATGTATTGTATTTATTGATATCACAACATCAAAGGAATTATCTTCAAAAGGTAAATTATTTGCATTAGCAACCTTTAAAAAATCTTTTACTTCTTCTAAAGAATTTTTTATTGCATAATCTGATATATCTATACCTTGGCATTCTATTTGAGGGAAATTTTTGATTAAGTCATATACCATAAATCCTTTTGCGCATCCTACATCTAGAACTTTATCGCCAGGCTTTAATTTCCAATAATTTACAAAATCTTTAACAACTTCTGTCCAAAATTTTGGGTTATAATCAAAACCACCATATCCAAATTCCCTTTCACCGTCAAAAAACTCTGCTCCAAATTTTCGAGCAATATTTCTATGGTGTTCGGTCTTATGCAAAGATCTATTCTCAGTATTTCTTTTAGTTTTAGGATATTTATCAAGTAAATTAATTAACTTTCCCATCTAATCCTTTTTTTTTCATCCAATTAATATTTTCACATTGATCTTTTTCTAAATTATTATTTTTAAAAAACTCTATCAGTTGATTAATCGTATCAGATACTGAATACTTTTGAACAAATCCAGAGTTTAAAAGTTTAGACGAGTCCTGTCTATAGGATCTCGGATCATTGCTTTTTTTGAATATTATTTTACAGTTTGTTTTTTTTGATATTTTTTTTGCAATATTTTTAATTGATAAATTTTCAAAGCCAGCGTTATATATTCCTGGTTTAATTTTATTAGTTGTAATTATACTAAAATATATATTTGATAAGTCTTGAATATTTATATTGGGTCTAATTTGGTTACCGCCTAAAACTGTTATAACGCCATTCTTTACAGCTTGATAAGTTAACATGTTTACACTAACGTCCAATCTCATCCTTGGAGATAATCCGCTTACAGTTGCAGGCCTTATACAATATAATTTAATTTTATCATTATAACTGAACAAAACTCTTTCTGATATCATTTTAGTTTTATTATAATAAGATATTGGAACAAGTGATAATTCTTCTGTAACTTTTCTCTCCTTCTTAACGCCGTATACACTTCCAGAACTTGCATAAATAAATTTTTTTATTTTAGCCTTTATGCATAATTGAATTAATCTATCTGTTGATAATACATTTACTTCCCATGAAAGAAGAGGATTTAACTTTACACTTGGATCATTAGCAATATTTGCCAAATGTATAACTGAATGAACATTTTTTAGATCTTTCAAACTAATACTGGATATGTCTTTTTTAATTACTTTAATATTACTATTTTTTTTCAGTTTATTTCCAAACCATAAAGTATCTATTATTATTACCTTATAGCCTTTGTTTGCAAGGTTTTCGCTTATTATTGAACCTGTATATCCACACCCGCCCGTTACTAAAACTTTATTTTTATTTTTTGTGAACATAATTTTTATTTTGTTTTTTGATATAGTTAAGATTATTTGTAATCCATTCAATAGTTTTATCAATTCCTTCAACTAAAGAATATTTCTCATTCCAATTAAAATCTCTTCTAATTTTTTTGCTATCTAAATTATAAATTAAGTCTTTGAATCTTCTATCTTTTCTAATTTTAATTTTTAGTTTTTTGTTAGTCATCCTATTTTTTACTATATTTAGAATTTGTTTAATTGAATAAATTTCGTTAGTAGAGATATTATAAGTTTCGCCAATTTTACCATTTAATAAAATTTTATAAAGAGCATTAGAAACATCATCCATAAAAATAAATGATCTTTTCGTACTACCAGTGCCATCTAATTCGAAAGTCCTATTAGATAAACAACTAAAAATTATTTTTGGTACTAATCTATAAATTTGTTGATGTGGTCCATAAATATTTGATGCCCTTGTAATAATAAACGGAAATTTATTTACTTTATTAATTAAATTTAAATGAATATCAAAAGTCATTCGCGATAAAGCATAAGGAGTGCTTGGATCAAATTTAGTATTTGAATTTATCTTAGTCACGCAATTTCCATATACTTCGGGTGTTGAAAAGTTAATAAATTTTTTTAAATATTTTTTATTTTTTAAATAATCTGTTAGTCTAACATTAGAAAGTATATTTGTTTTGTACCAGTCAAAAGGATTATCCCAACTCTGATCAACCATACCTTGAGCTGCAAAATTTACAATAATGTTTGGTTTTATATTATCTAATATTTTAAAAAGTTTGTAATAATCTTTATTTATATCAATTTGATAAAATTTAAAATTACAAACATATCTATTATTTTTATATTTTAAGAAAACTTTATTATTTTCTACTGATCTACTAGATCCAAAAACTTTATACTTTTTGTTTAGTAATAAATTTATAAAATTTGCACCTGCGAACGAATTACTTCCTATAACAAAGATTTTTTTTTTCATTATTAAAATTTAATTATTGGTCTTATAGTGTTTCCTTTAAAATACTCATTTAATGCTAGTTGTATATTTTTGAAAGAATGTGTTTTTTTAAAAAATAAATTAATTAAATCTTTATTTTTTTTGATTATTAATGCAATCTTTTGAATATCTCTAGGATATTTTACATTTCCACCCCAAGTACCCTCAATTTTTTTTCCTTTAATTAGCTCATGAGGGCTAATTTTTAATTTTAAATTATTTTTTGGATGAGATGCAAAAATACATTTTCCATTGTCTGATAGATAATAAATAGTTTTTTGCAAAGAAACTATATTTCCGGTCGACTCAAAAATATAATCATATTGTTTATTTTTAAGATTATTTACTATCTTCAAATTATTTTTTTTAATTTTTTTATAAATTTCATCTAGTCTTTCTTTATTTTTATCGAATATATGAATAATTTTTGGCTTATATTGAATTGCAGTCAACAAGCATGATAGCCCAACGCCTCCTAGACCAACAATTAAGATTTTTTTATTGAAAACATTAGAAAAATTTTTCACCATTCCATATCCTGTTGGGAGTGCACAGCCCATTAAAACTCCTTTTTTAAGATCTAGATACTTTGGCAATTTATAGACACAATATTTTGATACATAAGTATATTCGCTAAATGTAGTTATTGGACCTGCATTTATTTTTTTTTGTTTTTCATAAAAATGATAATTTTTATAATTTTTACTCCTAGGTTTAATCCATGTTAAGAAAACTTTATCACCCTTTTTAAAATTTTTTACATTTTTTCCAAAAGAGTGAATTATTCCTGTTCCCTCATGTCCCAAAAGATGTGGCAAATATTTATCTTTACCTCTTAGCCCCAAGTATTCTGCTATTTGACTTCCACAAATACCTGAGTATTTCATTTTAACAATTACGTTATCGTCTAATAAACCTGTATCTTTTATTTCTGCTATCCTTATTTTTTTTTTTTGTTCTAAAACTGCTGCTTTAAATTTCATATACTAGTCAAGTACAATTGGAATATGACGAACTCCACCTTTAAATTCGAGTAATTTTTTTCTTGAAAATCTTAGAGATCGTGCAACAAATTTTTTTATAAAGTTTTTTTTGTTGAATACTTTATCTTTAAAATAATCATTTAATTCATGAGTTATACCTCCATAAGTTATTGTTATAAGATTTCTTGTAAGGCCTGGTTCTAAAATTAAACCTCCCCTATGATAACAATAATTTGTATCTACAAATAAAATGTCCGAAATATCACATTCAAAATCTAAAATTTTATCATTAAAATGGTTATACATCACTTGATCGCTCACTCTTATTTTATCACTCGCTTTATAATCATCTTCCTCTTTCATTGATTTTTCATACAATTTTTTGTCAACTAATTTATGGTTTATGGAGCATATAGTTTTTTTTGCACACGAAAAAATTCCATTTTCTTTTTTTATTTTATGTAATGGTATTTGAACTTTTAAATGATGGTATAAATCATCTGTATCCCTATGCCATAACATAGCATGGGTTGGATTATCAGAAGCATTTTCATCAAATCCTGTCTTAAGAACTTGAATATTTAAAAGTCTAGGTAAATTTATATATTTTTTTATCCATTCATTTTTTTTTAATATTTCTAGTGCTAAATTTTTGACATAATTTTTACTTTCTATTGGCAAATCATCATAAATATCATTTGAATAGCCACTTCTCTCCCTTTTGCTATCTTTTATTAATGCATAACTTTTTACAAAGTTAGCAAAATCTTCAAATTTTTCATCAATTATTAATTTATCTTTTAGAAAACCATTTTTATTAATATCGAGCAGCTTTTGATGATTATTCATTAATTAACATACTTTTGTAAATAATAATCTGAAATTAATATTTTCGTGTCATAGGAAAGCAGATTATGACCGTCTAATGACTTGATAAATTTTATTTGTTTTTTAGTTTTTTTGATTTTTTTTAATTTAATATTTTTCATAAGTTCTTTCACGGTTTTAAAAATTTCATATTTCGAGTTATCTAATATACTAATATTATTATAATTAAAATCTTTTGAACTTTCATAAAAGAAAAAATTTGAGTTAAAATATTTTTTTAAATCTAAAATTTTATTCTTTTGAACAAATTTTTTTGGTAAATATAAACTATATTTACTTGGAAAAATTCCAAAAAAACTAATATAATTTGTATGAACTGAAGGTTTATTCAAAATTGAGGCGATCACGCCCGGTCCACTTTGTGTGCCAATAAAAAAATAGCAGTTATTAATTAAATATATATCGTTTATTATATTTTGCATAGGGTCCTTGTAGTAATGTATTAAATTTTTATTTTTATTAATCAGCTTTAAATTGCTTTTTTTGTTTCCCATCAAAATAACTTTGAAATTTTTTTTTATTAAATAATTAATTGTTAGATTATAATTGTTAATACTGTTAACTGATCTTGGATTTGTTTCATATTTTTTTTTAAATTTATATTTTTTATCTTTTGGATATGGTCTTATATGAATGCAAACATATTTTTCTTTTTTTAATTTAAAACTTTTTAATGTATTATTTTCATGATCTTTTGAATAGCCAATGAAATTTTCTATATCAGGTCTTCTATTTTTTTTAAAATTATAGTGCTCTAATAAAGATTTAAACTTATTATCAAATTTTCTTAATCTTTTATATTCATCTGTTTTAAATATTCTTTTTATTTTGTCCTCTTTGTCTTCATAAGGTAAATAATATTTGAATGTATTAAATTTTTTTTCAAGAATTTGTAAAGCAATATGATCAGAATTTCTTTTATTGTATAGGTTCATATGTTTTATAAAATTAAAAAATTTGTTTTCAAAAAAAATATAATCTGATTTCGGAAAATAAAATGGCAATAATTTATCTGAAGGGAATGTTTTAGTGGAAATTACTAGAGGTTTTTTAATTTTGTATTTTAAATAATCATAATATATAAGCGCATCACCAATTGTATTAACTGCCGGTATACAAATTTGTTTTTTTGTATTTAGAATTTTTTTTTTTCTAACAAAATAAAATATAATTATATTTATTATTGTCTTCAAAAATAAAATATAGATAAATTTTAATATACCTCTCCAAAATAAATTTAATTTGTACATATTATTAGTTTTGAATTTAAAACTTCAATTTTTACTAATCAAATTTCAAAAATATAATTATAAATTATATCAATAAATTTGTATTTATGCTTTAACTTGTTATCAAAAGTTATTAGATTTTTCATTTTTACTAACTAATTATTTTTTTGATATATACTTTTCTTATATTGGTTTGTAATTAAGAAGCAAATAGAATATAAGACGGGCTCGTAGCAAAGGTAATTTAATGAAATGTGCAATTTTAGGAACTGGTAAAATTGGAATTGATTTATATTTTAAACTTAAAAGAAAAAAAAATAATCATGTATCAATTTTTAATATTAACCCAAAATCTTTAGGTGCTAAATTTTGCAAGTTAAATAAATTTAATTATTTTTCTGGAGGAATAAATAAGCTTTTAAATTACAATGATTATCAGATAATTTTTGATACAACAAATGCTAAATCAAATATCTCTCATTTTAAAAAATTAAAAAAAAAAAAATTTGTTCTTGTAAATTTAACACCATCAGGAATTGGCGAATTTTACATACCATACATTGATGGAAATAAAAATATTAAGTCTAAAAGCTTTAACTTAATTACATGTGGAGGACAAAGTTCCATCCCCATAATTTATGAAATATCAAAAGTATTAAAAAAAATTGAATATGTTGAAATTGTATCGGCAATTTCCTCTGAAAGTGCAGGCTTGGCTACTAGAGCAAATATTGATGAATATCTTAACGTTACATCAAAAGCAGTTACAAACTATACGAGATTAAAAAATGTAAAATGTATATTAAATATTAATCCTGGATACCCACCGGTTAATATGTCAAATTCTATATATATTGAGTTAAAAAATAAAATTTCTTCTTTAGAAATGTCAAAAGTGTCAAAAATAGTTAATTTAATAAATAAAAGGATGAAATTTTTTGCTAGAGGATATAAAGCAGTTTTTTTTGGGAAAATAAACGAGAAATGCTTAAAAATATCACTAACGGTTGAAGGTGATGGAGATTACTTGCCAAAATACTCAGGAAATTTGGATATAATTACTAATATGGCCACACATATTGCAAACAATCTGAAAGAAAATTAGATGAAAAAAATTTTAATAAGTGATGTTACATTAAGAGATGGTAACCACGCTATTAATCATTCAATTGATGTAAAAACGATAAAAGACTATTGCAAGTTATTAAATAAAACTGGAGTTGATATTTGTGAAATTGGACATGGAAATGGAATTGGCGCATCAAGTTTATCTATTGGCAGAGCAAAAATAAATTATACTAGAAGCCTAATAGCTGCAAAGAAATCATTAAAAAAAATAAAACTATCTGTTCATATAATTCCTGGTTTTGCAAAAATAGAAGATATAAATAAATGTGCAGATTTAGGAGTTGATATTTTTAGAGTTGGAGCTAACTCTCCTGATTATAATTTGACATTTCAAATAATAGAGCATTGTAAGAAAATAAAAAAAGAAGTTTGGTGTGTACTAATGATGAGTCATTTGATTTATGATAAAAAAAAATATTTAAAAATTGTAAAGGAAATAAAAAATTTTGGAGTTAAACAAATAATTTTTATGGATACCGCAGGTTTTTTTCTCCCCAATCATATAAAAGAAATATTTTCTGATTTGAAAAATTCAGGAATAAATTATGGTATACACGCTCATAATAATTTTAGCGTTGGCGTCTGGAATAGTATAGAAGCAATAAATTATGGAGCTAATGTTGTTGATGTAGCGACAAGAGGCTTGGGGGCTGGTGCTGGTAATACACATTTCGAAGTTTTTGCAGGAGTATGCAAGAAAATGCAATTAAATAATATTAATCTTAACTTAGAAGAGGTTTTTAAATTATCAGACTATTTTAAATCAAGATTGAAGACTAAATTTAATAAAAAAGATGTTTTCATAGAAAACAGTAATATACTTAGTGGTTATTATGGAATTGTTGCAGCGTTTTCACCTCAAATAGACAAATTCTCAAATAAATTTAATAAAAATATTTATAAATCGTATAAAAAAATTAGTAAAAAAAACCTTGTAGCGGGACAAGAAGATTTAATTCCAGATATTATTTTAAAAGATTAAAAAATTAAAAATTTTTTATAGTCTATAAATGGATACATCTTATCAAGTCCAGAAGGTGTGCCAATACCCTTGTTTGATTTTATAAAAACTTGTTTTGGAGCAATTGGTTGATTGGAGTCTACAAATACTTCTAGTAAACTAGACTTTTTTAAATTTAAGAATTTTTTTATTTTGATATCAATTTTGTTTTTATCTTTTACAAAATCATAATCAATTCCAAATGACTTTGATAATTTTTTTATGTTTGCAACTTCTATCCCTCCCTCGGGTGAAGATCCATAAAATTTTGAATTTAAAAAATCTCTTTGAGTATCTCTAATAGAAACATAGCCATTATTATTAAATGTTATAATTTTGATTGGTAGTTTATTAGTTTTAATGGTCTGTAGTTCTTGTAAATTAAACATCAAGCTACCATCTCCTATCAAGCAAATAACATTTTTATTATTAGAGGCTGCACCGATAGCCTCAGGTAACCCAGAGCCCATAGCGCATATACTTGCAGTATGTATAATTTTTTGATTTCTTTTTATTTTTAACGCTTGATAAGCAATATAAACTGTTGTTCCTCCTCCATCTATAACATAACTTTCATCACCAAATGAGAGATTATTCATTCGGTTAATAAAATAATATTGATTGATTTTTTTTTTTTCGATTAAATGAATTTTATCTATTTCATTTAAATGTTTAATTTGTTTAATTGTTTTTTTATTAAAATTATTTCTATAAATTTTTTTTGTGTTATTGATTTTTAAAAAAAAGTTTTTCAGATCCATATTCAAATATTCATCGAATTTAATTTTGGATGCTCTATACTCTTTGTTGTCAATATTTATTAAAATTTTTTTTGCTTTTGGAGCAAAAGCTTGTGTATTTACTCCAGTTTGAGGTAAGCATAAATGTGAACCTAAAACTATAATTAGATCTGCATTTTGAACTAAAATATTTGCGCCTCTTTGCCCTGATATTCCAAGACGCCCGCAGTAGTTTTTTGCAACTATGCTAGATAAATTTACACCTAACCATGTGCAAACATATAAAAGATTAAATTTGTTAATAAACTTTTTAAAATGTAAAATATTATTAGAAGTAATTATTCCATTTCCAGCAACTACAACTGTTTTTTTTGATTTAAGCATTAAATCTAGAGTTTTAGAAATTTTTTTATTATATAATTTTATATTATTTTTTTTCATTGGAATTTGATTTTTCTTGAATTTAGATGAAGTGATTTTTTTTAATTGAAGATCAAGAGGAACTTCTATCCAAACAGGTCCAGGTCTTCCCTCTAAAGCTATTTCGTATGCATTCTGTAATACTTGATTAATATTATCATCTTCATTTAAAGTGACTGCATATTTTGTTACAGATTTTACGATGTCAATAGAATTAATTTCTTGCGTTCCAACTTGTCTGGTCTTTGTATTAATTGATAATTGATTTGATCTTGCTTGCCCACTAATAAACAAACATGGAATTGAATCTTGCCATGCGGCTGCCAATCCTGTCATTGCATTTGTGCAGCCTGGACCAGTTGTTGTTGTACAAATAGACATTTTTTTATGCTCTTTATAATAAGAACAGACAGCAAAAGCAGATGATTGTTCGTGATGTGTGAATATAATATTATATTTTTTTTTTTTATATGAGTCAAAAAGATGAACTGCAGCTCCTCCTGTAACACCAAAAACTTGATTAATCCCCTTGGATTTAAAAAAACTAGCTATTAAATCTGTAGTTTTGATTTGCATTTTAAAAGTCGCTGTACCATGTCATTATCCTTAAAGGATTAATCTTGGTTAAGCGTTTAATTATAGGTCTGTACATCTCATTAGCAGTTATTATTACAAAAGATTTTTTCAATACTTTTTCGTTTGTCTTTTCTATTTTTGGTTTTATATAGGGTAAATATTTTCCAATACGATTACGATTGTCATCATATAAACCTTTCACAAAGCTAAAATCTGACTTTGAGTGATAAGCTATAACTGGCATCATTTGTGCTGCACCAAATGCAATTATGCTAGTATGTTGTTTTTTTATGTAACTTATTTTCTTAACACACATATCAACAAAATCATTAAATTTTATCTCAACTTCTTTAATAAGAATTTTTTTTATTTTTTTTACGTATTTTTTGTTAGATATTTTTTTTTTAGTTTTCTTAAATATATACATGACATTTCCACCCCAAATTTGATAATTGTATTTAAAATCAACAAATTGAAGTCCTAATTGATTACACAATTCAATTACAGATCTCTCTGAAACATAGTGTTGATGTTGGTGAAAAATTTGATCAAAATGACCATTTCTAATTATTGAATCTAGTGATGGAGTCTCAATTACAAAAGTACATTCCTCATTAACAATTTTCATTACTTTTTTTATTGAATTCTTGATTGTATCAACATGTTCAAAAGTATGGCTTGATATAACTAAATCTATCTTATTTTTCATTGTCATTTTATCAATTGTTTTTATTAACTTATCGTCATTAATAAAACCTCCAATTACTGAAATTTTTTCATCGACTCTTCTAATCTTATTTTCAAATATTGGGTCCATACCTATAATTCTTTTTGTATGTTTTTTTATTTTTTTAGCCAATAGCAAATCATTGCAACCAATTTCAAAAATACAATCAAATTTTTTATTTTTAATTATATTTTTTAATTTATCATAAAAATCATCATTTATATGAATAGCAAGAGGGCTTTTTGAGGTTCTGTGTGTATAAGTTTCTTGATATAAAAACTTTGGATTAATTTGATTTCTAAGTTGACCGTGATTACATTTTTCACAAATTAAAAACTCATTATCAAAGTTTTTTAATTTTTGATTTTTTTTAAAATATACACCTGTTAATGGAAAATTTTTCATTCCAAAAACTTTTTTTAATTTTCTAGATTCGCAAATATCACACTTTTTAATTCTTAAGTACTCGGACATTAAAAATCATTCACTTTTTGAAAAAAGTGTCTAGCTTGACCACCTTCCACAGGTATTGCTGTACCTACACAGAAGGATGCTTTATCAGAGCAAAGCAAAGATACCATTGGACTTATTTCTTCAGGCGTTCCAAATCTTTGTAATGTTGTCCTCTCTTTTAGATATTTTTTTGCATGACTTGGTCTTGTTTTTAAAATTTTTGACCAGTGTCCTCTCTCTGTTAATACTAAGCCAGGCAATACAGCTGACATAACGACATTATTTTTTTCTGTTGCTAAGACTCTTGCCATACAACGTGAATAGGCACTAAACGCAGCTTTAAATGTGCAATACGGAACTGGTCCACTATTTTCGTAACTAGCCCCAGCTGTAATATTAACAATTCTACCCCATTTCTTTTTACTCATATAGGGAATAAAAAAATTATTAATTTCTATGGCAGTGCCCAAAATTAAATTAAACAATTTCGTCCAATCATCAAGACTACAATATGGATCTAATATTCCAAGTGTATCACCCACGTTATTAACAATAATATCAGGGTTATCTTTTTTTTTTAATAATTTGAATAATTTTAATCTAGAAGAACTTTGAGTTACATCGCAATTAATACCGTAACAATCAGAATTAATTTTTTTTAATATTTGCTCAGATGATTTTATTGATTTTTTATTTCTAGATGTAAAAATTACTTTTGCCCCCTCTTTGGCTAACTCTTTAGAAATTGCCAAACCAATTCCCGTCGCACCTCCGGTAACTAAAGCTATTTTATTTTTTATACCTAAATCCATTATTTATTTAACCATTAAAGTTTTTACATACTTAAAGAAATCTTGTCTATTTATAAACTTTGAGTGTCCAAGAATAGAAGTTTTTATTGCCCCTGCGATATTACCAAGGAAACAAGCCAATTCCACATCTTGATTAATTTTCATAATTAAAGATGAAATCGAAAAAAAGGCATCTCCAGCACCCATTGTATCTACAACATTATCATTAAATGCCGGGGTATTAAACGCTTTGTTATTTTTAAAATACCATGAACCATTTTTTCCCTCTGTGAAAATTAGGTTTTTAAACTTACTTTTTTTTAAAATTTTATTGTGCATTTGAAGTTTTGATAAGTATTTATCACCAGAAGCAATTCTTGCCTCCGGTATATCAATACTAACAAAGTTAGCTTTTTTATATTTTGTAACAGGATTAAATGGCATATTAGCACTATTTGTTTGAACATTTAAACTCAAATACTTAGAATATTTAACTATTACATCTGTTATTTTATTTGTGAAAAATTCGTGCCCAAAATCATTTACAATAATCAAATCGTATTTTTTTAAATTTGTTTTTAAAAGTTTAATTATTTTATTTTCTACTTCTCGTTCTAAAGGTGTGTTTTTCATTTCATATAATGAAAATAATTTTTTTGTAGAGTAGCTGCTTTCGATAAATCTGGTTTTTTTAATAGTTTTATATTTCCTTGAAAATATGATTTTTTTTTTTATTTTTTTATCAAAATATTTTTTTAAAAGAAGTTTATTTTGAATATTTTCATCTAATAAAGAAAAGATTGTTACATCTTGTGAGAATGATGCAATATTATTTGCAACTGCCAGGGACCCTCCTAAAAAACTTTCTCCACTTTCTATTAGATTTGTTATCAAGTTTTCTTTTGGACTTTTGTTAAGTGGTTTTACATAAATATATTCGTCAATTATAGCTTCTCCAATAACGGCAACTTTCAATTTTTTTAGAGTTTCAAACAACTTCGTTATATAATTATGATTATAATTATTATTTATTTTTTTTAAAAATTTCTTTGTACTATTATCTAGATTATCAAATCTGTTATTTATAATTTCAGAGGAACTATATTTTTTTGTATTTATATAAATTATTTTGGATGAATAAGCTTTTAATTCCCTCTTTTCAATTTTTAGATTTTTATCAAAAGATAGATTTTTATATTCATTACCTTTAAAATAAACATGTGGTTTAATATTTTTTATTGATGGCACTGCGGTAAAATCTTCAATTATTACAACATGATCAATTATGTTTAGTTGAGAAAGCATTTCTGCTCTTTGCATCTGAGTGAACATTGGCCTACCTGGACCTTTGTTAACAAATTTATCAGCAGTGATTGTTACAAAAAGAATAGAGTCGGGCAATTTTTTTTTGATATCTTCAAAATATTTTATGTGTCCAATATGCAATACATCAAAAACACCATGGGCAAGAGCAATTTTTTTTTTGTTTTTTTTTAGATTTATTGACAGATTTTTTGCTGTTAATAATTTAATTATTTTTTTATTTTTCATACAAAATGAGCTAATTCCATAATATATTTTTTTGGTTCATTATACTTTTTAGTAAATTTTGATACAGTATCTAATTCAAAAATTCTAATACTCTCAAATTTTTCCATTGTTGCTTCAAATTTTATTGCATTAATTTTTGAATTATTTATTTCATAATTTTCATAAATATTCTTGTAAAAACTATCAAACTCGTCCTTACTTTTCAAAAATTTACTAAATTCAAATGCTTCTTGTTCAGTTTTAATAAATGTAGCGATCGGTATTCCTAGAAAACCACATTCAACCTGGACCGAACCTCTACCTGTTACAGCTACAGGCATTTGAAAATTTTTAAAATTTATTGATGGAAAAAAACCATCTATCCACTCGTAGTAAAAATCTTTATTTAATTTTTTTTTGTGCTCTAAGAGTTTTTTTAAATTATCAGTAAATACTTTATCTGAAACGTAGTCTTCTCTGTTAGGGTGAGGTTTAATGTAAAGAGGCACTTTATTTTTAATGCAATATTCTATTACGAACAAAGATATATCATAGAAATCAATAAACGAAGTTAATTTAGAGTTCAAAATTTTTCTATTAGGAGCATCAGCAAATGCGTGCAAAAAAAGTAGAATAGGTTTTTCTTTATAATTTTTTATTTTATATACTTCTGATTTATCAATTTTTTTCATATAAAACATATTCTTAGACACATAATTTCCTTGAACTCTTTGTGTTAAATTCTGCTCTGCGTTTTTCATTTCATCATGAGTTATATTTTGGCTTATAGATTTCTGGTAATTGCCAATTAAATAGTTAAGATCATTATTTATATTTGTATATGCTAGAAGACCGATTTTACTCTCAAGAACAACCAGTTTTTTGCTATATTTAAGAGCCAAGCAAGAGTATGACCATTCTTCATAGCTTTCTTGACTTATTATAACCATCTCAAGATTTTCACAGTTAAAAATTTTTGTTAAATTTTTTAAATGAGAGCGATTTACTTTAGGATTAAACTTATTATATAGGCTTTTATAAATCTTATAATCCACAGGCTGATCACTGTTAAATAAATTTTTGAGATTTTTGTTTTTATAAAAATATTTTAAATTAATATCCCATAAACTTTTCTTATAAATCTCTTTATAATCAAAATCCTTAGAATGTTTGAAATTTTTTTTATCAAACTTATATTTTAAATTTTTATTTATTCTTAAATAAAGTATAAGTAAAACTAACATATTTTTAGATTGGAGATTTACTTCAATGACATTGATTTGATTATCCCTTTCAAACAATTTCTTATAAGTTTTTAATCTATCTTCGTAATAATTTCCCAAATGCCATCCCTCTACACTCATTATTGCGAAATTATTTTTTGTTTTAATTAAAGAAATTATAAACTTTAACCATAATCTGAAATTTGTTTTTAACGACGATAATAATTTGGGATAAAAGCGCTCTTTTAACACTAAAAAGGTCTTATTTTTTAAAATCATTTGGATTTATAAATAAACTAGTTTTGATTTAAATCTGAAAGTTTTATCAATCTATTACTAGATAAATTTTTGTTAATAGTTTTTCCAATTAATTTTTTAATTTGATTTTCTTTAATTCCAGTACCTGGTTTTTTTAAAACTAAGTCAGCTCTTTTTATCTTATGTCCTTTTTTTTTATTTTCTTTAAGTGCAAAACTTTTAGTAAATAAACTCTTAAATCTTTTTAGTTCATTTGAAACTCTATTTTTATTAATTTTATTTTTTTTGAGATAGTCAAAATTGTTAATTGTATCTTTTATAAATTTTAGTTCTTCAAATGTAACAGATGATGAAACATCGGGACCAAACATTTTTTTGTCAAATGCAACATGAACTTCAATAACTGAAGCATTATTTGCAGCTGCGAGCAAAGAAGGAAAAATTGTTCCAGTATGATCTGACAATCCAGTATGGCATTTGAATTTCTCTCTGATATCTGTCATAATATTAATACCTACTTTTTTTAATTCTGTTGGATAACTCGAAGTACACTGAAGAACGACAAACCTAGCTTTTTTGTTTTTTAAATATTTAACAATTTTTCTTATTTCCTCCATTGTAGCTATACCTGTGCTCACAATTATTGGTTTTTTTGTTTTAATCATTTTGTCGATTAAATCTTTTGAAAATATTTCTCCAGATGCAACTTTCCATGCCGGCACATCCAACTTATTCACTAAATTAAATGCCTTTTCTGAATGTATTGTGCTCATAAATAAAATTTTTTTTTTCTTGGCTCTCTTTTTTAAAATCGCCCACTGGCTTGGTGTAAACTCCATTCTTTTCCAATAATCAAATCTGGTTTTATCTTGATGAGAAAATTTAATTCTAAATTTTTCATCGTGCGTTGACTCTTCGTTGGCTATATGAGTTTGAAATTTAACAACATCTGCTCCAGCGTCAGCTGCAGCATCTATATGAGATAATGCAGATCCTAATGAACCATCATGTGCTTGTGCAATTTCAGCAATAAGAATTGTTTCTTTATTTAAAATTTTTTTATAAAAATTCATTTTAAAAATTCACTTACTATAAAACTCCTAGTCAAGTGTATAGCTTGGTATGTATATCCTCCTATATGTGGAGTTACAATTAAATTTTGATTTTTTTTTGAAAGCAATATTAATTTATCTTTTTTTAACTGTTTTTCTGATTTATTTTCATTTGACAGAACATCAAGACCGGCACCGCCTATTTTTTTTTTCTTTAGAAGATAATATAGAAAATTTTCATCAATTAATTCGCCTCTTGATGTATTGATTATAATTGAATTTTTTTTCATTAATTTAAGATACTTTTTAGAAATAAGTTTTTTGTTGTATTTATTAAAATTTACATGAATACTAATAATATCACAATTGACAAAAATATATTTCATATCTTTAACTTTATTTATATATTTTTGATGTTTAATTTTATTTATATCATAACCATAAACTTTCATTGACAATGAATTACAATACTTCGAAAACTTGAGGCCCAATCTTCCAAGACCTATCACTCCAACTTTTAAATCACTAACTTGTTGAGATGTAAAATCCTCTTTTTTCCATAAACTATTTTTTGCATTTTTTTGGGCCAAATTTAAATTTTTTAACAAACTAAGCATTAAAGTAAGTGCTAATTCAGCTGTTGAATTGATTTTATTTAACAAAGATTTGTGTGGCTTTAAATATACAAGCTTTATTTTATTTTTTTTTAAAAAGTCAATATCAATATGGTTTATTCCAGTAGTTGGAGTTAAAACAGTTTTTAAATTTTTGTAGATTTTTTTTAATAGTAATTTTTTTAAAGAATAATTAAGTGATAAAAAAATATGATTAATGTTTTTTCCATTTTTAACTTCATTAACAATAAAATCCTCAAATTTTTTTTGGTTTTTAAAACTTTTTTTTATTAAATAAAATTTTTTTTCTAATTCTAATAACTTATTTTTTGGATAATCTTTTGGATCTAATACGAGGATTCTCTCTTTAATTTGATTTTTCATTAGAAATTATATCAGCAATTTTTAAATCAATTGGTTTATCAATATTAATACTTCGGTTGTTTGGCATTGTATATCCATAAGAATATTTTCCTTTTAAAGATTTTTGCTGAAGTAAAGTATTTCTTCTTACTAAATAAATAGCACCATTTCTAATAAAAATTTTTTTCAGTTTTTGTCTGGGTAAATTTTCTTTTTTTTCACAAAAAACTGGATCTTTTATAATATTTTGTTTTGTCAAATATTTCATTCGTTCAGGATAAAAACCATCTACTTCTACCAAACTTATAACTGATGATAATTTAGTACTTTTATTTAAAATTCTAATACAATTATTAATATCTTCTATACTTCTAAAAGGACTAGTTGGCTGGAGTAACATAAATGCATCAAATTTATTATCAATATTTTTTTCAAATGTAGTTGCTGCATGTATTAAAGTATCAATAGATGATGAATAATCATCTGAAAGATACTTTGGTCTTACGAATGGAACTTTAATTTTTAATTTTTTAGAGTATTTAATTATCTCTTTGTCGTCTGAACTCAAAATTACATCATCAAGCTTTGATCTAAGTGCAGCATTAATTGTCCAACTTATTAGTGGTTTATTTCTTAATAAAGCAAGGTTTTTCTTTTTAATACCTTTAGAGCCGCCTCTTGCAGTGATTACTCCCAAAATTTTCATCTATTAGAATAATTTTTTACAACACTTAAATTCATATATTTAAAAGACTTCGATTTTGAAAAACTAGATTTTGGAAAATTACTCCACACATCAAATATTATAGGATTATTATTCATCATAGATATCATTTTAATAAAATCAATATTTTTGAAAGAAAGATGATTTGTCATAAAAATGATCACATCCTTATTTTTAAAATCCCTGGGTATTTTAGCATGTATGATTCCATTTTTTTTTGCTACACTTGCATCAACTAAGGGGTCATAACCATGTACTCTTTTAAATCTTTTTTTAATTTTTTTAGCGAGCTCTATTGAAGTTGATTTTCTTATATCACTTGTTTCAGGATTGCCTTTGAATGCAAGACCACAAATCATAATATTTATATTTTTTAAATTTTTTTTACTATTTTTTATTTCGTTAATTATTCTATTTAATTGAAAGTCAATAAAATCATCATTTACTTTTCTAGCTAAAAAATTTAAAGATGTTTTTTTATCCTTAATAACATGAGATAATATATATGGGTCTTTTGTTAAACATGATCCTCCTACACCAAAACTTGGGTAAGGAATTAAATCTCTCGGGTAACTTTGATTTGATGCATAAATGCTTTTATTAATATCAATATCAAATTTTGAGCAAATTTGAGCCATTTGATTACTAAAACTAAATTTTAAATCTCTAATTGAATTGTTCATTAGCTTACTCATTTCAGCAATCTCGATTTTGTCAACTTTTATGATATCAGAATTTAAATTTTTGAAAAAATCTTCACACCTTTCTAAACATAATTTCGAGTATCCAGATATTATTTGTGGAAGATCCATCAGTTCTTTCATTGCATTGCCTGTTAAGGTTCTTTCTGGAGCAAAAGAAACATTAAAGTCCTCACCAATTTTCATTTTTGAGTATTTCTCTAGAATAGGTATTATTACCCTATTTGTAAAACCAATAGGTACGGTTGACCTAATTATAATTAATGAATCCTTAGAAATTTTTTTAGCAACATTTTTTGTGGCACTGATTATATTTTTTGTATCAATATCTTTATTCTTATTTATTGGAGTGGATACAGCAATTATATAAACATCAGAGTCGCCTATTATTTTATTATCCACAATTAAGTTTTTATTTAATTGTTCTGATAAAATTTTCTCTATTCCTTTTTCATACACATATGTTTGTTTTTTAATTAGTTGTGATACTTTTCTTTTATCACTATCAATACCAATAACTCTAAAACCACTTTTTGCTAAAAATAATGCAAATGTTAGTCCTACATATCCCAAGCCAACTATAGATACTTTCTTTACTATCTTTTTATAATTTGTATTTAAATCATTATAATCTACAACAAATTGAGGAATATCTGATTTTACAAAAATTATTTTGTCTAGGAATATCTTAGATTTTCTACTTTTTTTCTTTAGAATAAAAGGCAATTTATTTACTATTTCTTGATAATTGTCATTAACATTGAAATAAATTGGATCTTTGTTCATTGCTTCATAAACCTTATTAGTAGGCTTACCACCATTCAGAAAAAATCTTCTTAAATCTCCATCTGTTAGTGTTCCTAAAATTTTTTTTTGTTTATTAGTGATTATGAATAAATTTTTTGGTACAGATAAATTATTTTCATTAAGTTTGATTTTATGAAGTATCTTCAATATTGGAGTATTTTTAGAGATTAAAATTTTTTGCAAATTTTTGTATTTCATGAATAAAATCTTTTTCCCAAATAATTTGTTAATTTTTCTAAACCGTCAAAACTTTGTTTACTTAAATTATAGTATATTTTCTCTATTTCTTTATTTTTTTTCCTTAACTGTTCGTATAAACCACTTTTCATTAAATTACTTATATCTAAAGTAAATCCTAACTTATATTTTTTGATATTTTTTAAATTACTAATGATCTCTAAGTTTGATTTTTCAGGTAATGCCATTATTGGTATATTGTATTGAACAGAATCTTCTATAGCTCCAACTCCAGCTCTGCAAATATTGAAATCAATTTTTTTGAAATTACTGTTAGAGTAATGAAATTTCCTCACTTTATTATTAAAGTGTCCTTTCATAAGACTTTTTGGAAGATATAAGTTTATATTTTCTTCATTATTTAACTTGTTGATTATATTGCTTATCAAACTTTTACTATAGAATTTGCTTGGTGATATCAACACGTTAATTTTTTTTTTATTTTTGAAAAATTTTTTTTTGTTTAAATGAATTTTTCTTTCACGCATCCAATTAAAAAAAATCAATTTTATATTTTTATTTGTTTTCATATAAATCATTTTTTTTAGACATATAAGTAGAGGTTTGTATTTTTTGATTAAATTACGTTCCTGTTTTATAAACTTTAAGTTTAATGGATTTTTTTTAGATAAGATATCAGACCACAAAAAAGATCCGATTAAAATTAAATCTTTTCTTATTGAGAGTGGATGAGCCATATTATCACTAATTACGTGATCAGCGCTCAGTAATTTTTTTATAAGACTCTTATTTTCTAATTCCTCATGAATTTTTAAAATATTTTTTAGATTGTAAGGATAATAATAAAATTTAATTTTTTTTGATAATTTGTTTATCAAAATTTCACTTGCTAATTTTTTTTTATCTTTATCGATTAAAATACTGAAATTAAGTTTATTATTTTTTTGGTACAATTTGTTAATGATTAAAAAAGACCTTTTAGCATGTCCATAACCGTTTGGACAAATAATGAAAAATATGTTTATATTTTTTTTACTGACCATCTTTCAAACCCTAAAGTTACTCCATCAAAAATTAATTTTGCATCCTTGTTTTTTGATACAAATTCATCTACAGCGAGTCTGGCTCCAGGAAATTTGAGCGAATAATACTCATCTAAAAATAGTTTACCATTCTTTTGAAGTTTGGGCCAAAAACATTTAAGTGAAATGTCATAACCACCATAAAGATCACAATCAATTAAGCCAGCAGAAATTTTCTTAGGTAAATTGTTTTCTTTTGTCATTGTTTTTCTAAAATCTCCTTTAACTAAATTAATAAATTTTTTTACTTTAAGGTATGATATTTTTTTATTTAAAAATTTTATGTTTGTGTCTGAAAAATTTTTGGAACTGGAAATATTATTTGGATTTATTTTTAAGTTATTAATATTTGTAAAATGTTTTTTTAATTTCAAAACATCTTTATAGTGTTTTGAAGATATTTTTTTTTTTTGTCTAAGAGTTTTAAAATTATTTAAATTATCTTTATCTGAAATTTCTGGGAACCCACTAAAAGTATCATATCCCCAAATTTTTTTTTTATTTTAAATTTCTTAAACATTAAAGCAGCAGTAATTAAACTTTTGCCCCTAAAAACTCCAGACTCAACAACATCGCCTTGAATGTCTTTGAATAAACTTGATCTTAAAAATTTGTAGTAAAAATAAAGTTGATTTCTTTCTTTATAATTAAAAAGTCCCAAGTAATTAACTTCCCAGATTTTCATAATTTATCTATGTAAAATGATCCAATCTACTAAATAGTATATTGTTATCAGTAAAGAATATTATTTTATCAATTAGAATCTCAAAAAAAATTTTTTTCAGTGCATAAATCAAGCCAATTGAGCTATTAGTACTGGTCAGCTGCACGCATTACTGCGCTTCCACATCCAGCCTATCAACG
>MDTG01215656.1_pt1 | contig 42356 bp, 35 predicted proteins | sample 811421 | NCBI WGS metagenome assembly MDTG01 (sample SAMN05326645, study PRJNA326480) | marine metagenome | isolation source: seawater | place: Pacific Ocean: South East | collected 2011 | reverse complement strand
GGATATCATCAGCTTTGAACGGCGGAACCTGAAAACCTGGCCGATGCTCAGCATTGATAACGCCTGCAAAAACAAGCTGGGGCTATCGGCCGCGCAACTCTGCACAGACGCCAATCAGCAACAACCGCCCACGGCGTTCGCCAGCCTGATGGACTCGGATACGCGCGAGCACCTGCACAAGGTGATTCAGGAACAGTTGCAGCAACAGTCGCTGTATCTGGTCAGCTACACCGTGAATACCGCCAATGGCCAGCTGCATCTCAAGGAGCGGGGAGAGCTGATCGTGCAGGACGGGCAACCGGTTTTACGCGGTTACCTGTTGATCGACCTGCCCCTGACGCCCGAGCTCGGCAGTTGGCCAGTCCAGTTTCGGGATGTTGAGCGAAGCCCACGCGCCGTGGTGATCTTCAACAAAAACGCGCACATCGAATACGTGAATCCCGATTTCACGCGCATGACCGCCTACACGGCGGCCGAAATGCACGGCCAACCCATTCGCCAGCTGATTGCCGCAGACGCAGAGAGCCAGGCACTGGATATCGAGGCGCATTTCAACGCCCGCAATAACTGGCAAGTGGAGTTCAATTGCCGGCGTAAAGATCAGCTGCCGCTCAGGTGTCTCCTGTCGGTTTCCAGACGTATCAGCGCCTGTGGTCGCTTCACCTACTATGTAGGCACCTATGAAGACGAGGGTGAGCACCACAACGAACAGGAAAACATGGACAAGCTGGCGTTCACCGACCCGCTTACCGGGCTGGATAATCGCTACGGCTTTATCCGCGAGCTGGAGCAGCATTGCGCAAACAGCGGCAGAACTGTACTTGGCCTGCTGCTGGTGGATATCGATAACTTCAAGCGCATCAATGACAGCATGGGCAATGACGCGGGCGATCAATTATTGGCCAGCCTGGCCGAACGGTTGCGCAGCAGCGTCACTGGCAACTGCGTGATGGCGCGCATCGCCAGCAATGAATTTGCCATCCTGCTCGACGGTTTCAGTCCCCGCCAGTGTCAGGCGATTGGCTTGCAGATACTGCACACGCTGGAGATGCCCCTGACGCTGGACAACCAGCAGATAGGCGTGACCGCATCCATTGGCCTGGCCATAGATACCGGCACCCAAACCAAGCCACAGGCGCTGATGCGACATGCCGGGCTGGCGCTGCATAAAGCCAAGGCCAATGGCAAAAATCAGCTCCAAACCTTCACCCCCGAGCTGCATACCGCGGCAGACTACAAGCAGTTCGTGGAAAACAACCTGCGCCTCGCACTGGGCCAGGATGCGCTAAAGGTTTTCTACCAACCCAAGTTTTGCCTGAAACGCGGCCGTTTGGTGGGTCTGGAAGCGCTGTTACGTTGGTATCACCCGCAGAAAGGCCTGATCAATCCCGATCAGTTTATTGGCGTCGCCGAAGAGACAGGAATGATCGTGTCCATCGGCAAATGGGTCGCGCGTCAGGCCTGCAAAATGAGTGCACAACTGCGCGATGCCGGATTCGTCGATTTACCGATTGCGATAAACATGTCGCCGCGCCAGTTTGCTGATCCGGATCTGGTCGACTGCTTGAAGTCGATTCTGATGCAAGAGCAAATGCCGGCGAAACTGCTGGAAATAGAACTCACCGAGAACCTGCTGCTGGAAGCCACCCACAGCACCCACACGCAGTTGGCCGAACTCAAGAAATTGGGGATCACGCTGGCCATGGATGACTTTGGCACCGGCTACTCATCGCTCAGCTACCTGAAGAAATTCCCGATTGATGTGATCAAGATTGACCGCAGCTTCATCAAGGATATTCCGCAGAGCAAAGACGACCGCGAAATCACTTCAGCCGTCATCGCCATGGCCCACAAACTCAAACTTACAGTCGTTGCCGAGGGCATCGAGACTCAGGCGCAATTGAAGTTTCTCCGTGACCAGCGCTGCGACATTGGCCAGGGCTACTTGTTTGATCCGCCCATATCCGGCAGCACACTCATCACTCACTTGCAGCACTACACAACGACGCCCAAACGCTAGACAAGACAACCGTGCAGACGCCGCCAAACCTGCAGTACACTGGTCGATTAATAATCAGCATGTAACGCCACGCCAATGCCGTGGTCTACTTGCAGACAGACACATAGATTGAGGGATGGCACATGGTTCTGCGCTCGCAAATTCTGGCTCACAAACTTGAGCTGCCTACGGCCGAACAAGCATTGCCGGGGCGCGATACCCCGCTGGCAGTGCCCGACGCCCACTATGTCAATGGCAACCCGTTGCAGGCGCCCTTCCCGGCTGGCATGCAAATGGCCATTTTCGGCCTCGGTTGCTTCTGGGGAGCCGAACGGCGCTTCTGGCAACAACCTGGCGTTTATACCACCGCAGTGGGCTACGCGGGCGGCCATACGCCGAACCCGACGTATGAAGAAACCTGCTCGGGCCTCACCGCGCACGCGGAAGTTGTGCTGGTGGTTTTCGACCCGAAAGTAACCAGCTACCCGGCGCTGCTGAAAGTGTTCTGGGAGTCGCATAACCCCACGCAAGGCATGCGTCAGGGTAATGATCAGGGCAGCCAATACCGCTCAGCGCTGTATTGCTTCAATGAGGAACAACTGGAACAGGCCGAAACCAGCAAGCAGGTTTACCAGGCGGAACTCGACAAGGCCGATGCCGGGCAAATCACCACCGAGATCGCCATGGCGCCGACGTTCTATTACGCCGAGATCTACCATCAGCAGTATCTGGCGAAGAACCCGGGAGGCTAATGCGGGATTGGCGGCACCGGTGTCTGCCTGCCAGCGTAACTGATAGCGCGCGCCCGCTTCGGGCGCGTACCTGCTACAGCGCACTCAGCTCAAGACCTGCACAAAGGCTTGAGCTGAGCGTGCCGAGATTACTCAGCGATCAGCCAGTCCAGACGCCAGCTGCTTTCACTTTGAGCCAGTCGTTTGGCAAGCCAGGGCAGAATTTGGCGCAGCTCGTCTTCCAGCCCCCAAGGCGGGTTACTGATGACCAGACCAGAGCCGTTAAGGCGCTGAGCGTCATCGCCCGGATGCACGAACAACTCTGCGCGCAGCAACTTCGGCGCGTTGCTCTTGCTCAAGTCGTTGTAGAAGCGGCGTAACTGGCGCTCATCCTTGATCGGATACCAGATGGCGACGATAGCCTGACGCATACGACCGATCGCATCATTCAAGGACTCAACACAACGCTCCAACTCATCGGCCTGCTCAAACGGCGGATCGATGAGCATCACCATGCGTTTTTCCTGAGTAGGCAACAGCGCGCGCGGCACATACCAGCCCTCCCCAAGATGCACGGCTGTGCGCCGGTCATGCGCCATGTTCTCTTTCAGCAAGCGACCGTCTTCAGGGTGTTTTTCGTTGAATTGCAGGCGATCCTGCTCACGGCTCAACTGGCGCGCCAACTCGGGCGAGCCCGGGTAATAGCGCAACTGACCGTCCGGGTTCATCGCCCGCAGCACACCGAAGTACTCATTGAACGCCGCCGGCAGATCATCCGCCTCCCAGAGCCGGCCAATGCCGTCACGCCATTCACCGGTGCGGGTAGCCTGATCGGCCGTCAAATCGTACAAGCCAAGCCCCGCATGGGTATCGAGGTAGGCGTAAGGCGCCTCCTTGCGCGACAGCAACAGCAACAGACGGCTGAGCACCAGGTGCTTGAGAACATCGGCGTGGTTGCCGGCATGGAAGGCGTGACGGTAATTCATGAAAAGGCTCCTTGAAGCCCGATAGTTTAACCGTTTGCTGAGTTTTCGCCTTGCCTGTTTGGCTGCAAAACCGATGAGCGCAGCGTCTGGACAACCTCAAGAGCCCGCGACTTAAGTCGTAAAACTGCGGAAAAATTGGCATCACCCGCACAACTGCCGTTATGGTTTAGCCCGCCAAAAGACGGACCTGCGATGAGAACACTGCCTGACACACTGCCCAAACACTCAATTTTCCTTGCCCTGCTGGCGGGTGCCAGTGCGCTGATGGTGGTTCACGGCCTCGGCCGTTTTGCCTACACACCGCTGCTTCCCTACCTGGTGAGCGATGGCCTGCTGACGCTGGAACAAGGCGCGCGGGTGGCGACCTCAAATTACATTGGCTATCTGCTTGGCGCCCTGCTCGCGCTGATTCTGCATGCGCCGCAGCGAATGCGTATCGCCCTGCCATTGGCACTAATCGTGAACACCCTGGTAACTTTTGCGCAGGTAGGTGCTGGTTCTTACCAAAGCCTGCTCTGGCTGCGCCTTGCCAACGGCATCAGCAATGGCGTGGTGTTTGTGCAAGCGCCGGCATTGGTACTTGAATGGCTGGCCCAGCACCAGCGTACGCGGCTGAGCGGCCTGATCTATCTGGGCCTCGGCGGCGGTTTGTTACTGTCCAGCGCCACCGTTTCCTGGCCCGCGCAGTGGCTAAGCGGTGCGGCGCGCTGGTGGCCGATGGCGCTTCTGAGTATTCCGCTGGCACTCTTGAGCATCGTGCTGCTCAGGCGCCTGACGATCCAGCCGCAAGCAAACGTTCATACGCAGAGCCGTACATCGCTGTTCGACCGCGCCAGTATTCCACTGTTTCTGGCGTATACCGGGGCCGGGCTGGGCTACATCCTGCCGATGACGTTCTTGCCGTCACTTGCCCGCGAGCAACTGCCCGCCAACGACCCATTGCTGAGTGGCGCCTGGGTCTGGACCGCAACAGCCAGCCTGGTTTCGATAGCCTTGTGGAATAGCCTCGGCGCGCGCCTGGGTGATCGCCGCGCGCTGGTATGCAATTACGCAGCGCAGGCATTGGGCGCCGCTGCACCGATGATATGGCCGGGCGCATTCGGCATCGTTATGTGTGGCGTACTGGTGGGCGGCAGTTTTATCGGCACGGTTTTCCTGACTCAGCGTCTGGCCCGCACCCTGCACCCGCATCAGGGCCCGCGCCTTTCTGCAGCACTGATTGCCCTGTATGGCGCCAGCCAGCTACTGGGGCCGTGGATTTGCGCGCAGGCGCTGGAGAGTGGCGCCACGCTCACTCAGTGCTTCGGCATTGGTGCCGGTGCGCTGCTTTGGGGGTTATGCTGGACGTTAATGATTCCACGCACAAAGGATGCAACCTGATGAGCCTGACCGAACTGCTTGGGGTAAAACTGCCGATTATCCAGGCGCCGATGGCGGGCGCCCAAGACCATCGTCTGGCAGCAGCTGTATGCCAAAGCGGCGCACTCGGCTCCTTGCCAGCAGGCATGCTCGACGCCAATGCCTTGCGGCGCGAACTAACAGCCCTGCAGGCGCTCACAGACGCGCCCTGCAACGTCAACTTCTTTTGCCATCAGATGCCGGCCGCCGACCCGGTTCGCGAACAACAATGGCGCGAGTTGCTCCAACCATTTTTCACCGAGTACGCAATCGATCCTGAAAACATTCCTGCCGGCGCCAGCCGCCTGCCCTTCAGCAGCGAAATGGCCGACGTACTGGATGAATTGCGCCCTGCCGTGGTCAGCTTTCACTTTGGCCTGCCGGCTCCTGAGTTGCTGGCACGGGTAAAAAGCAGCGGTGCGAAGATTCTCGGTTGCGCCACGACAGTTGCCGAAGCGCGTTGGCTTGAAGCACGAGGCGTGGATGCGATTATTGCTCAGGGCCTCGAGGCTGGCGGACATCGCGGAATCTTCCTCGACATGGACCTCAGCACCCAGCTCAGCACGCTGGCACTGGTTCCGCAGATTGTCGCCGCCGTCAGCATTCCGGTGATCGCTGCCGGCGGAATCAGCGATGCAGCCGGCGTAAGCGCGGCGATGCAACTGGGCGCTGCAGGCGTGCAGGTTGGCAGCGCCTACCTGCTCACGCCCGAATCAGCCATCAGCAGCGTACATCGTGCTGCCCTGCAAAGCCCCGACAGCGCTAAAACAACACTGACCACCCTGTTCAGCGGTCGTCCGGCACGCGGAATCGTCAATCAACTCATTCGCACAGTAGGCGCGCAACCTGACCAGGCACCTGAATTTCCGCTGGCCAGCGCGGCCATTGCGCCGCTACGCAGCGCAGCCGAGAAGCTCGGGCGTGGCGACTGCTCACCGCTCTGGGCCGGGCAAAACCTGATGGGTTGCAAGGCCGTGCCCGCCGCGCAGATCACTGCGGCTTTGGCTGCGGGATTAAGCATGTGAGGCTTTATCACGCCAATTGATAATGCTGGGCAGAGCGGATGCGCCTGCCTAGACTCGGCCTCATTAACAGGAGGCCCCACCATGTCCGAGACGCTGCTTAACGCCCGCAACCTCGCTTTCGAGCTCTATGAAGTGCTGGATGCCGAGGCCCTTACCCAGCGCGAGCGCTTTGCCGAGCACAGCCGCGAAACGTTCAACGCGGCAATCGATACCGCGCGCAGCATCGCCGAAAACCTGTTCGCACCGCACAACCGCAAGAACGATGAAAACGAGCCCGAATACGTTGATGGCGCGGCGACGTTAATCCCGGAAGTGAAGCCGGCGGTCGATGCGTTCCTTGAGGCTGGTTTTCTGAATGCCACCCGCGAATTCGACGTCGGCGGCATGCAGTTGCCCAACTTGCTGTCTCAGGCCTGCTTTGCCCACTTCCAGTCGGCCAACATTGCAACCTCGTCGTACGCCATGCTGACGATGGGCGCGGCCAATCTGATCGAGGCGTTCGGCAACGAAGACCAAAAGCAGCGCTACCTGCAACCGATGATCGACGGACGCTTTTTCGGCACTATGGCGCTCACCGAGCCACACGCGGGCTCATCGCTGTCGGATATCCGCACGCAGGCCGAGCCAGCAGCAGATGGCACTTACCGGCTCAAGGGCAACAAGATATTCATCTCCGGTGGCGACCATCCGCTGTCAGACAACATTGTGCACATGGTGCTGGCGAAACTGCCGGATGCACCGCCTGGCGTAAAAGGCATCTCGCTGTTTATCGTGCCCAAGTTTCTGGTCAACGATGACGGCTCGCTTGGTAAGCGCAATGACGTTCTGCTGGCAGGCCTGTTTCACAAGATGGGCTGGCGCGGAACCACCTCAACAGCGCTGAACTTCGGCGATAACGGCGAATGTGTGGGCTACTTGGTAGGTAAACCTCATCACGGCCTTGCCTACATGTTCCAGATGATGAACGAGGCGCGGATCGGCGTCGGCATGGGCGCGGTCATGCTCGGCTATGCCGGCTACCTGTACTCACTCGACTACGCCCGTCAGCGTCCGCAAGGCCGACTGCCAGACGGCAAAGACCCGACCAGCAGCCAGGTTGCGATCATCGAGCACGCCGACGTGCGACGCATGTTGCTGACCCAGAAAGCTTATGTCGAAGGCGCTTTTGATCTGGGCCTGTACGCAGCCAGATTGTTTGACGACACGCAGACGCTTGAAACCGCAGAGGCCCGCAGCAGCGCGTTGGAACTGCTCGACCTGCTGACCCCAATCGTCAAATCCTGGCCTTCGGAGTTCTGCCTAAAGGCGAACGAAATGGCGATTCAGATCCTCGGCGGCCACGGTTATACCCGCGAGTATCCGGTGGAGCAGTATTACCGCGACAATCGCCTGAACCCGATTCACGAAGGCACTCACGGCATCCAGTCGCTCGACTTGCTGGGGCGCAAAATCTCAATGAACAACGGGGCGGCGCTCAAGCAGTTGGTCAAGCTGATCCAAAAATGCTGTGAGCAAGCCAAAGGCTTCACCTCGCTCGACGCAATGCGCCAGCCACTTGAGCAGTTACTGGCACGCCTGTCGGCAGTCACCCTGGCGTTGCTGGGTGACTTGATGAGCGGCAAGGTTAATCAGGGACTGGCGAACTCGGCCTTGTACCTCAAGGTGTTCGGCCACTGCGTGATTGGCTGGCGCTGGCTGGAACAGGCAATTCGCGCTGAGCAAGGTCTGGCGCACGGCAACCCTGCCGACACCGACTTCTATCAGGGCAAGCTACAGGCTGCGCGCTACTTCCTGACATGGGAAGTGCCAGCCTGCCAGCACGACCTCGACCTTTTGGAAGCGCGTGACGACACCTGCCTCAACATGCAGGACAACTGGTTCTGAAACAGCCTAACGTGGTGCGCCGGTTGTGACTCGCAACCGGCGCATCGCAAGCATTAGGTACAGTTTTCAGGCAATTGTTTACGCCAATTGCTAACCCAATTGCGGGGCCACAGGTTAGAATCAGTGGCACGCGCAATGCATAGTTTCATGGCGCGACCTTCCTCTGCATATGGAGTACGTGCCCTTGGATGCCAGCACCATCAACAGCCTGTTCATGATTGGTGCATTGCTGGTTGCGTTGAGCATTCTGGTCAGCGCCTTCGGCTCGCGCTTCGGCATCCCGATCCTGGTTATCTTTCTCGCGGTCGGCATGCTCGCCGGTGTCGACGGTCCGGGCGGCATCGTCTTCAACAATTATCCGCTGGCCTATCTGGTCGGCAACCTGGCACTGGCGATCATCTTGCTCGATGGTGGTATGCGCACCCGCGTGTCGAGTTTCCGCGTGGCGCTCTGGCCCTCGTTATCACTGGCAACTGTCGGGGTAATGGTCACGGCCGGGCTCACCGGCGTCGCCGCCGCGTGGCTGTTTGATCTGAGCCTGATGGAAGGCCTGCTGATCGGCGCCATCGTCGGCTCAACAGACGCCGCCGCCGTATTCAGCCTGCTCGGTGGCAGCGGCCTCAACGAACGTGTCAGCGCCACCCTGGAAATCGAATCCGGCAGCAACGACCCGATGGCGGTGTTCCTCACTGTCACTTTGATCAGCATGTTATCAAGCGGCCAGACCGGCTTTAGCTGGGACTTGCTGATGCAGTTGGTCTTGCAATTCGGCCTGGGCGGCATATTGGGTCTGGGCGGCGGCTGGCTGCTGCTCAATCTGGTCAATCGCATGGCGCTGGCCAACGGGCTCTATCCTCTGCTGGTAGTCAGTGGCGGCCTGATGATCTTTGCCATTACCACGGCGTTCGGCGGCAGTGGCATTCTGGCGATTTACCTGTGTGGTCTGCTGCTGGGCAATCAGCCGATTCGCTCGCGCCACGGCATTCTGCATATGCTCGACGGCCTGACCTGGCTGGCTCAGATTGGCATGTTCCTGGTACTTGGCTTGCTGATTACACCGCATGAACTGCTGGCCATTGCACTGCCTGCACTCGGGTTGGCGCTGTGGATGATTCTGTTTGCGCGGCCGCTGTCGATCTTCCTCGGCCTGATGCCATTTCGCGCGTTCCACGACCGTGAGCGGGTGTTTATCGCGTGGGTCGGTTTGCGCGGCGCCGTGCCGATTATTCTCGCAGTGTTCCCGCTGATGGCCGGGCTGCCGAATGCGCAACTGTTCTTCAACGTGGCCTTCTTTATTGTTCTGGTCTCGCTGCTTCTGCAAGGCAGCAGTTTGCCGCTGGCCGCCAAGTTGCTGCGCGTGACTGTACCGCCGGAGCCGGCTCCGGTATCGCGCACCGGCCTTGAGGTGCACCCGACGAGCCAGTGGGAGTTGTTTATTTATCGCCTGGGCGCCGAAAAATGGTGCATAGGCGCGGCGTTGCGCGAGCTGAAAATGCCGCAGGGAACGCGCATTGGCGCCTTGTTCCGCAATCAGCAATTGCTTCACCCGTCAGGCAGTACCCGGCTCGAGGCTGGCGATATGCTTTGCGTCATCGGTCACGAACATGATCTGCCGGCGCTGGGAAAACTGTTTAGTCAGGCACCGAAGCGCGGACAGGATCTACGCTTCTTTGGTGACTTCGTACTTGAAGGCGATGCCGAACTTTCCGCCGTGGCCGCGCTGTACGGTTTAAAGGTCACTGAAGCCGACAGCAACCAGCAGCTGGGCCGCTTTATCGCGCAGGAAATCGGCGGTGAACCTGTCGTAGGCGATCAGGTCGAATGGCAAGGTTTGACCTGGACGGTCGCCACCATGGAAGGCAATAAAATTCGCAAGGTCGGGGTCAAGTTTCCGGAAGGTAGCCGCCCCAGCCCGGGTTTGTTTCTCTAACTGTTTATCACTCTGAGTCGCCAGATAGCGCCCATGCCATCAATTCGTAGCGTTGCTTTATCTATTCTTCTTGGCCTTAGCGTGGCCATGCCCATGGCCCACGCGGCGCAAACGCCTAAAAGCGAGGATGTCCAGCGGAGCCTGGAAACCATCAGCGAGCGTAATCTGCCGGAAGCGGATGCGGCCGAGCTGAAACAGGTTCTGGAAAAAACCCTGAGCCTGCTCAATTCGCAAAAAGACAGCGTCAAGAAACTCGACGACCTCAAGGCCCGGCTCGATGAAGCACCACGCCTGATTGGTGAGGCCCAACGTGAGCTGGCCCGTTTGAAAGGCAGCACGCCGACGCCGGTTCAGGAACGCTACGCCAACAGCAAAGTGTCCGACCTTGAGCAACTGATCAACGAGCGCAGTAATCAGTTGGCTCAATGGCAGAAAGACATTATTGAAGCCAATAGCCTGATCATCACCGCACAAACCCGCCCGGAACGTGCACAAGCCGAAATCAGCAGCAATCAGGTTCGCGCCCGCGAAATTGCCGGCATCCTCAAAGCCGGCAAGATGGATGGCAAAGCCCTCAGCAGCGAAATGCGCGACCAGCTCAATGCTGAAGTCGATCAGCTCAATGCGCAAACCGAGTTGCGCCGCCAGGAGTTGAGCGGCAACAGCCTGCTGCAGGACCTCGGCAGCAGCCAGCGCGACCTGCTCGAAGTGCGCATCAAGCGCCTTGAGCAAGAGCTGATAGACCTGCAAACGCTGATCAATGACAAACGCCGCGAACAGTCGCAACAAACCGTTAGCGAGCAGTCGCTGGAGGCCGAGAAAGCCGGTTCAGACAAACTGCTCAGCCTTGAGAGCAGCTTGAATCTGAAATATTCAGATTACCTGCTGCGTGCGACTGACCGGCTCAATCAGCTCACGCAGAAGAACCTGCAAACTAAGCAGAAGCTCGACTCGCTTAATCAGATTGATCAGGCGCTGGACGAACAGATCAACGTTTTGCAAGGCAGCCTGTTGCTGTCGAAAGTTCTGTACCAGCAGAAAAAAGCCCTGCCCTCGCTCGAGATCGACGCCGGCCTGAGTGACGACATTGCCGATATTCGCCTGTACCAATTCGAACTCAACCAAGCCCGCGAGCAGATCAGCAACCCCGACACTTACGTTGAAGATAAACTCGCCAAGCAGCCTGCCGAAGAAGTCACGCCCGAAGTCAAAACATCGCTGACGTCACTGATCCAGACCCGTCGTGACCTGCTGGACCGACTCAATCGTGAACTGAACGCAGTCCTCAACGAGTCGATTACCTTGCAGTTGAACCAGAAGCAACTGCAAACCAGCGTTACAACCTTGCGTGAGACACTCGACGAGCAATTGTTCTGGATCCCCAGCAACAAACCACTTGATATCTCCTGGTTCGAGGAAATGCCTGCGCGCCTCCAGCGCCAGCTATCCGAACTGCCCTGGCGCTCGAGCTCTCAAGAGCTGGGCGCAGGGCTGGTCGAGCGACCGCTGCTGTTCCTGCCCTTGTTGCTGCTGATCAGCTTCCTGCTCTGGCGCCGGGGGATTATCTACAAGAAGCTCAAGGAGCTGCACCACGACATTGGCCACTACAAGCGTGACGGTCAATTGCACACGCCAATGGCGTTGCTGCTGAACGTCCTGCTGGCTTTGCCGGGTGCCTTGTTCTTCGGGCTCTGCGGCTTTGCCCTGCAAATGGATGCACGCGGACAGAACGCCAACCTGGGTTCGGCGCTCTACGGCATGGCATTCGCGTGGTTAGTGTTTTACACCTGCTACCGGATTCTCTCGCCGGGCGGCGTTGCAGAACTGCATTTCCGTTGGGGCAAGCCCAATGTCGCGTTCCTGCACCGGCAAATTCGCTACCTCGGTCTTGTGGTCATTGCGCTGGTGGCGGTGGTTACCGTGGCCGAACGCCAACCGGCTGAGTTAGCCAATGACGTTATTGGCATCGGCGTGGTTATTTCCTGCTACGCCCTTATGGCGTGGCTGCTGTACAAACTGCTGATCAGCGGGCCTGCCCGCGAAAACTCATCGACCTTCCGCACCCTTATCGGCTGCTTGTTCAGTCTGCTACCACTGGCGCTGATCATCGCCGTTGGATTTGGCTATTACTACACCGCGCTGAGGCTGACTGACCGACTCATCTACACCATTTACCTGCTGATATTCTGGGTCATCATCGAAGCCACGCTGATCCGTGGTCTGGCAGTTGCGGCCCGGCGCCTTGCTTATCAACGCGCGCTGAGCAAACGCCAGGCGCAGGAAGACTCCGACGGCTCTGACGTTGTTGTAGAGGAGCCCACGCTCGACATCGACCAGATCAACCAGCAATCGCTACGCCTGATTCGACTCGCGCTGGTGGGTACCTTCGTGGTTGGGTTGTATCTGGTCTGGGCCGATTTGATTTCAGTGTTCTCCTACCTGGATAACGTCACGCTCTACGAATACAGCACGGGCTCGGGCGCCACGGCCAGCGTTGTGCCGATCAGCCTCAGCGACGTTCTCAGCTCGCTGCTGATCATCGGCATTACCATTGCGCTAGGCCGCAACTTGCCGGGCCTGCTGGAAGTGCTGGTGTTGTCGCGGATGAAACTTGCGCAAGGCAGCGCGTATGCCACCACAACCTTGCTCTCTTACGTCATTGTCGGCCTCGGCTCGGTTATTACCCTCTCAACCCTGGGCTTGAGCTGGGACAAACTGCAGTGGCTGGTAGCAGCTCTGTCTGTCGGCTTGGGTTTCGGCTTGCAGGAAATTTTTGCCAACTTCATTTCCGGCCTGATCATCCTGTTCGAGCGTCCGGTGCGGATTGGCGACGTAGTCACCATCGGCAACCTGTCCGGCACGGTAAGCCGTATTCGCATTCGCGCCACCACGATTACCGACTTTGATCGCAAAGAAATCATCGTGCCGAATAAAACCTTCGTCACCGATCAACTGATCAACTGGTCGCTGAATGACACGATCACCCGCGTGATCATCACGATTGGCCTGGCGTATGAGGCGGATCTTGAGTTGGCACGCAAGCTGATGATGCAGGCGGCCATGGATAATCCGCGGGTTCTGCGCGACCCGGAACCGGTGCTGTTCTTCCTCAGCATTGGCGCCAGCACCTTCAATTACGAGCTGCGCGTGCATGTGCGCGAACTGGCTGATCGCAACGCCGCCACCGACGAGTTGTTGACCAAAATCGCCATGAGCTTCCGCGAGAATAATGTCGAGATGGCATTCAATCAGCTCGATGTTTCAGTGAAGAGCTTGAAAGGCCTCGAACTCAATTTGAAAACCGGTAAGACCAGCTTCATCAGTGACGAGCCGGAGCAAAAACAGCCCGATGATCTGAACAAGCAACCGCCAGCGGTCGACCCGAACTAAGCATGGCGTTATTGTCGGTGTTAACGCCGTCGGTCTTCTTGCCGGCGGCCACCGTTTTGCTGGAGTGTGGTTTTGAAGTTACTCACCGACCTGACATTCGATAATCGCTTTGCCCGCCTTGGCGATAGCTTTTCGACCGAGGTCAATCCCGAGCCGATCAGTGACCCCAAGCTGGTAGTCGCCAGCTTGGGCGCTGCCAGGTTGCTCGACCTTGACCCCAAGGAGCTGGATAACCCGCTGTTCACTGAGATATTCGCGGGCCACAAGCTGTGGAGCGAAGCCGAGCCGCGGGCGATGGTTTACTCCGGCCACCAGTTCGGCGGCTACACGCCGCGCCTTGGCGACGGTCGGGGCCTGTTACTCGGTGAAGTGCTTAATGACAGCGGCGAACACTGGGACCTGCACCTGAAAGGCGCAGGCCCGACGCCGTATTCGCGCATGGCTGATGGCCGCGCGGTGTTGCGCAGTTCAATCCGCGAATTTCTCGCCAGCGAACACCTGCATGCGCTGGGCATCGCCACATCGCGGGCGCTGTGCGTGACCAGTTCGAGCATGCCGGTGTGGCGCGAGAAGCGTGAAAATGCCGCCATGCTGTTACGCCTGGCCCGCAGCCATGTGCGCTTTGGCAGCTTCGAGTATTTCTATTACACCAAGCAGCACGAACTGCTGAAACAACTTGCCGATCACGTACTCGACGCGCATTACAGCGAGTGCCGAAGCGAGCCCGAGCCGTATCTGGCAATGTTCAAGACCATCATCGAACGCAACGCCAAAATGATCGCTTACTGGCAAACTTACGGCTTTTGCCACGGCGTGATGAACACCGACAACATGTCGATTCTCGGCATCACTTTCGATTACGGCCCTTACGCCTTCCTTGATGATTTCGACGCCCGGCACATCTGCAACCACTCGGATGACACCGGCCGTTATAGCTTCAGCAATCAGGTGCCAATCGCCCAATGGAACCTCGCGGCGCTGGGACAGGCGCTGACACCGCTGGTCAGCGTCGATCAGCTGCGTGAAAGCCTGGAGCTGTTCCTGCCGCTGTACGAGGCCCACTATCTGGACCTGATGCGCAAACGTCTCGGCCTGTTCACGGCCGATGATAACGATGGCGATCGCATCCGCACCCTGCTGCAATTGATGCAAGGCAGCGCGATTGACTACACCCGGTTTTTCCGCGAACTCGGAGACAGCACGGCAGAGGCTGCCTGCGCACGCTTGCGTGAAGACTTCACCGACCTTGCCGGCTTCGACGCCTGGTCAGCCGACTACATTGCAAGAAGCCAGCTTGAGGGTGGCTTGCAAGAGCAACGCCGCACGCGGATGCACGCGGCCAATCCCAAATACATTCTGCGCAACTATTTGGCGCAAGAGGCTATCGAGGCCGCTGAGGCGGGCGATTACGCGCCTGTGCGCGAACTGCATGAGGTGCTCAGCAAGCCATTCGATGAGCAGCCAGGCAAAGAGCGCTACGCCCAGCGCCCGCCGGACTGGGGCAAACACCTCGAGATCAGTTGCTCATCCTGATGTAGGCCTGAAAATGCTGCCGGGGGCTTTATTCAGTCGCCGGCCAGCATCCAGTCCAGGCCCATCTGCACATGCAACTCGGTGCTGTCGTACAACGGCAGCGGGGCCTCGACACCCTCAAGCAGCAGGCCGATCTCGGTGCAGCCCAGAATCCCCACTTCGCAGCCCTGCGCCCGCATGTCTTCAAGACACGCGAGGTAAAAATCGCGGGACTCGTCGGTGAATACACCACGGCACAGCTCGGCAAAAATCACCCGATCAATCTCGCCAATCTGCTCTTCGCTGGGTATACGCACATCAATGTCGAAGCGTTCAGCCAGCCGCAAGCGGTAGAAATCTTCCAGCATGGTGAAGCGCGTGCCCAGCAAGGCAGCCCGCTTGATACCGGCATTCTGTAAAGCAAGGCCCACCGCATCGCCGATGTGCAAAAGCGGGATCGACACGGCCGCCTCGATAACAGGCGCCACTTTGTGCATAGTGTTGGTGGCCAGCAATAAACCTGTCGCGCCGGCCTGCTCTAGGCGCTGCGCACTGTCGGCCAACAACGCGCCCGCGGCCTTCCAGTCGCCACTGCTTTGCAACGCCGCGACCTGAGCGAAATCCAGTGAATGCATAAGCAACGGCGCTGAATGCAAACCGCCGGCGCGCTCGCGAACGCCCTGATTCAGCAGCCGGTAATAGCTTGCCGTGGACTCCCAGCTCATGCCACCGATTACGCCTAGTTGCTGCATCGCATCACCTCCGGGGAAAAACTGAAACTAACACCCAGGCATAAATGGGCCTAGTGACAGTTGCCACATATATCCAAAGTACAGCAGTTTTGGTTAATCCAAAATCGCATATAAACCTGCCCAAACATTCTTAGACTATCTAAGCAAAGCCCACTATCTTGGCGACCTTGTGCCGGCTCTCATCGCCAGCTCACCACTTCCACGGTTCAAGGTTGGGACATCAATGCTCGGGGTTTCATTGCCGTTGCTGTTTGTCGGCGCACTGCTGGTCTGGGTGTTGTTCGCCTTTGTTCGTGAGAAGTGGAGCCCGGATATCGTCGCTGCAATCGCAGTGGCAGCCCTGCTCATCACCCAACTGCTGACGCCCGCTGAAGTTCTCAGCGTGCTGTCCAACTCCGCCCCGGTCACCATCGCCTGCATGTTCGTGCTCTCGGCAGCACTGGAGCGCACCGGCTGCGTTGATGCGCTGGGCAACTGGCTGGGCAATCTGGTCGGCACCAGTCCGATTCGCGTGCTCACCGGTTTAACCCTGACCGCACTGGTTATTTCCGCCTGCCTGAATAACACCCCGGTGGTTGCGATTCTCACTCCGGTGGCCATTTCCCTCGCCCGCCGCGCCGGCACCATGCCGTCCAAGCTGCTTATCCCGTTGTCTTACGCGACCATTCTGGGCGGCACGCTGACGATGATTGGCACCTCGACCAATATTCTGGTCGACGGCGTGGCACGCAAGGCCGGACTTGCGCCCTTCGGGATTTTCGAGATCACCGGGGCCGGCCTGATTCTGGCGACTGCTGGCATGGCTTACCTGTTATTGGTTGGCCGCCACCTGCTGCCAGACCGCGACACTCTCTCACGCCAACTGCGCCCTGATCTCGACCGCACCTTCATGACCGAATTGCTGGTGCCGCACGAGTCGCCGGTTATCGGAAAAACCCTCAGCGAAGCCAACCTCAATGGCGGCAGCGGCCTGCAAGTGCTCAAGCTGTTCCGTGAGGCGCTGGAAATCACCGAGCCAGGCCACGACACCGTACTGGAAATGGGCGACCGGCTGGTGCTGCACGGTCAGGTCAAGAACGTGGTCGAGCTGCGCGAAAGCGGCCACCTGACGTTCAATCGCAGCGACGCATTCGAGACCATCAGCAGCCATGATGTCATTCTGGCCGAGGCCATCGTGGGCCGTAACTCTCGCTACAGCCATCGCCCGATGCGCGACCTCGACCTCACCGCCCGCTACGGTATTGCCGTGCTCGCCGTGCACCGTCAGGACGAGAATGTGCAAGGCAACCTCGATGACTTCGAGTTGCAGTTTGGCGATGTAATGCTGGTAGAAGGCACGCCCGCGCAGATCAAACGCTTTGCCGACAACGGTGAACTGATCAGCCTGCACGCCGTGCAAGAGCGCGCCTTCCGCCGTGATAAAGCGCCGATAGCAATTGTCGCAACATTGGCCGTGATGCTGCTCGCCGCCTTCGGCGTGATGCCGATTGAAGGCCTGGCCATAATTGGTGCGGTCGCAGTACTGGCAACTCGCTGCCTTGATGTCGAGGATGCTTACAAGGCCGTCGACTGGAAAATTCTCAGTCTGATCTTCGGCATGCTGGCAATCAGCATTGCCATGGACAAAGTCGGGCTGGTGAAGATACTGGTCGAGAACGTCATGGGCTGGCTGCCGTGGGCCGGGCCGCTGTTGATGCTGTCGTTCATCTACCTGTTCACATCGATACTCACCGAGCTTTTATCCAACAACGCGGTTGCTGTATTGGTCACTCCAATCGCCATCGGGCTGGCGCAGCATCTGGGCGTCGACCCGCGCCCGTTTGTGGTCGCTGTGATGTTTGCCGCCAGCGCCAGCTTCGCCACGCCAATCGGCTATCAGACCAATACCTTTGTATATAACGCGGGCGGTTATAAGTTTACCGATTTCATGAGGGTCGGCATTCCGCTTAATCTACTGCTTTGGGTCGTCGCGACGATTGTCATCCCGCTATTCTGGCCACTTACGCCGCTGTAGCAGCCCTTGATATCGGCGCACGATGCCTGCACATTGCAGGTAATTCTTGTGGAGCCGAAGATGACACAACCGCTACTAATCCCCTGCCCCAGCTGCAATGGTCTCAACCGTATTCCGGCCGACCGGCTGAGTGATGCGCCGCGCTGCGGGCGCTGCAAAAATAGCGTACTGCTCAATACCCCGTTTGAACTGAACGCCAGTAACTTTGCGGCCCAGATTAAGGGCGACCTGCCTTTACTGGTCGATGTCTGGGCAAGCTGGTGCGGTCCGTGCCAGGCCTTTGCGCCAACTTTTACCCAGGCTGCCGCGCAACTGAGTGGCCGCGCACGTTTGGCCAAACTCGACAGTGAAGCCAATCAGCAACTCGCCGGCCAACTTGGCATCCGCTCGATCCCCAGCCTGATTCTCTACCGTCAGGGCAGTGAGCTGGCGAGAATCAGCGGTGCCATGAACATGACGCAGTTACTCGACTGGCTGAAACAGCAGAATATTTGAAGCCGGCGTAAAGCGGTTAGCCGTCGCCAAATACCTCGTATACAGTTATCTGCAATTCTCAGGGTTAACGCTTATTCAGCGCCCTGCCCGCATTCGATAACAATAAATAAAGAGGCTGCACACATGCCAATGCCCGAGGCAATCGCCCGCCAGCTGACCGAAGAACAAATAGCCTTCGTAAAACGCAGCGGCCTTAAAGCCGAAGCGCTGCAACCGGGCTTTGTGCGCTTACGCATGCCCCTGGCGGGCAACACCAACCATATTGGCAGCATGTATGCAGGCGCTTTGTTTACATTGGCAGAGATCCCTGGCGGCGCATTGTTCGTCACCAGTTTCGATGTAAAACGCTTCTTCCCGATCATCAAAGAGATGAACCTGCGATTCAGGCGCCCTGCCAGCAGCGATATTTTCGTTGAGGCAACGCTCAGCCAAGAGCAGATAGTGGCGCTGCAGGACCAAGCCGAACGCGAAGGCAAGGCCGAGTATGAGCTGGCGCTTGAGCTAACCGACGAAACGGGGGAGATTGTGGCAGTGAGCCACGGTCAGTATCAGTTAAGGGCTTATTAATGCCAGACCCGTTTTGGGTCTATTAGCGGCTAAGCCATGGAGCATAATAAATTTGCCGACTTGTCTCGGCAGGAGATTTTTACTGATGACCACGCACATCCTTATCGCCCACGACTTACGTGAAACCGCGAATCTGGCGTTGCAGCGCGCCAACCAGTTGGCAGCGCAGCACAATGCCAAATTGACGGTATTGCACGTACTCAACCCCAGCCAAAGCCAACAGCAGCATACCCAGGCCAAACAGAGCCTGAACATGAGTATTGCTGAGTACGCGCCGGACTCCACGGCCCGGGTGATTATGGGCGGCAAGCCGTCTGAAGTGGTGCTGCAGCAAATAATCGACCTGGACTGCGACCTGCTGGTGTTGGGTGCTCACCATAATCGCCACGACTTCTTCAACGGCACCAGCCTCGACCGCATCGCGCGCAGAAGTACGGTGCCGATGCTGGTTGTCGCGCGCGATGAATTCAGCCCGTACAAACGCGCAGTCTCCGCGCTCGACTTCTCGGTGTGCTCGTGCTGTGCGCTGGAAAAGGCCTATTGCCTGCTCCCGCCCACCGCCGAGCTGCATGCATTGCATGTCTATTGCCCGGAGAAAAGCAGCGCGAAAAAGGACGAGACAGAGTTCCGCATGCAGTGCATGTTGATCGAACAACTGCTCAAAGATGAGCAGGAGAAACTGCCAGCAGAAGGCCCGAAGCTCACTCACAGCGTGCAGCAAGGCGGGATTTTGCGTGGTTTGCAGGAAGAGCTGAAAAGCCGGCGCGGCGAACTGCTGGTGCTGGGCAGTCACGGTCGCAGCGCATTGTCCCAAGCGTTGCTCGGCAGCCTTGCGCAACACTTCCTGCACAAGGCGCCGTGTGACATTTTCGTGGTGCGCTAAACCGCTGTGATCTTGCCAGAGCCTGAATCATCAGGCTCAAACAACTGCGCGTTTACCGCTACTGCTGCAGCAGGTCGTGCAACTCGACAAACTGCAGGGTCAGCTTGTGTCGCGGCTCAAGGTAAATCAGCGGCGTGCAGGCCTGATGCGACTCGCGCATTTTCACCGAACTCATCAGGTTCACCGGCAACACCGGCAAGCCCTCTTCCACCAACTCATCCAGTAACTGCTGCGGCAGCGTGGCGCGCGGCTGGAATTGGTTGACCACGATGCCCTCAACTTCCAGGCCTTCGTTGTGGTCTTCCTTCAATTCTTCAATCTCAGCCAACAAACCGTACAGCGCATTGCGCGAGAAACTGTCGCAATCGAACGGGATAAGTACGCGATCAGCCGCTATCAGCGCAGAAACGGTATAGAAATTCAGCGCCGGTGGCGTGTCCAGATAGATGCGGTCGTAATCTTCCGAAAGATCATCGAGCAACTTTCGCAGCTTGTTGATCTTGTGCTTGGCCTCAAGCTTGGGCTGTAAGTCAGCCAACTCGGCCGTCGCCGTCACCACATGCAGGTTATCAAACGGGGTCTCGTAGATATCGACCTTGCCCTTTTTATTGAAAGGTCCACTGGACAGCGTCTGCTTAAAGAAATCAGCGATGCCTACCGGAATTTCCTCTCCCGTAAGCCCGGTCAGATAATGCGTGGAGTTGGCCTGCGCATCGAGGTCGATCAGCAGCGTACGATAGCCCTGTGAGGCGCTGACTGCCGCAAGATTGCAGGCAATACTTGACTTGCCCACACCCCCTTTCTGATTAAAAACTACACGCCGCATCTGATTCGCTCCTAATCCCTGAATTGACATCGATTCTATGCACATTACATGACAACGGCGAGGTTCCTCAGCAATTGAGCCCGACCGTTAGGCAAAAACTGGCGCCAAAGTTTGCGCAACCCCCCGGCCATCGAGATAATGCCAGCACTTTGCCAGGTAAATTTCGACAGCCCAACTCTCACATCCTTACTGAGAATTGGCTTAAACGCATGCAATTTGGCCGATGAACAGGACTGCCGCAGCTGACAAGGACGCCCGCAGGGGCGAGGAATTCCCTCCGTGATGCACTTCAAAATACAACAATGGCGAGCCTGGGCCCCCAGTCTGGAAAGCTCGCAACAGTGGCGTGACTGGTGTCAGGCGCCCGTGCGCGTGGCGGATGAGCAGCAGCAACCCGACGTTAGCTTCCTCGCGCCCATGCAGCGCAGGCGCTTAAGCCGGCTGGCGCGAATGGTGTTCAATGTTGCCTGGCCGTTAGCTGAATCACACCCCAGGCTGCCGCTCATATTTGCCTCGCGCCACGGCGAAACCCCGCGCACACTGGCGATTCTTCACGACCTGGCACGCGGCGAGCCGCTCTCTCCCACCCAGTTCAGCCTCAGCGTGCATAACGCAATTATCGGCCAGTGGTCGATATTGCGCGCCGACACCAGTGAGATGTCCGCCCTGGCCGCCGCCGGTGACGGCCTGGAACATGCGGTGCAAGAAGCTTGTCTATTGCTCCATGAAGGTGCACCCGCGGTGCTGGTGGTCATTGCAGAAGAAACACCGCCGGAGCTTTATACATCGTTCATCGACGACGTACCGTTCGCCTACGCCGTGGGGCTGTTACTCACGCCAGGCGACGATTGGCAGTTGGACCTGAAGACCGGCAGCGGCCCGCGCAGTGAATGGCCGCACCCTCTGAGTTTGCTCCGTGCGCTTAACAACGACCAGCAGGACATCACCCATTACTGGAGCCGCCGCCAATGGATGTGGTCACGCAAGCAAAAGTGAGCGCTTACAGCCCACCCTATGCATGGCGACTGGTTGCCACAGCGCTGAGCTTTTTGATCTTTGGTTTGGGCGGCATGATCTTGAGCGTGGTGGTGTTCCCAATCCTGAATTTACTGCCGGGCGACGCCGTCAGTCGTCGTACGAGAGCCCGACGAGTAATCAATAAAAGCTTCTGCGCCTTCGTGCAGATCATGTACCGCCTGGGGGTTCTGACCTATTCGGTCGAAGGGGCCGAACACTTGGGAAAGCCGGGCCAACTGATCATCGCCAATCACCCCTCGCTGATTGATGTAGTCGTGTTGATCTCGCTGATTCGCAACAGCAATTGCGTGGTCAAACAAAGCCTGTGGAACAACCCCTGTATGCGCAGCCCGATCCGTGCGGCGCAGTACATCAGCAACAGCGGCAGCGTGGAAATGCTCGATGAAGCGGCAGCGGCTCTGCAAAGCGGGCAATGCCTGATCATCTTCCCCGAGGGCACCCGCACCACACCCGGCAAGCCTCCCGAATTCCACCGGGGTGCTGCGGCCATCGCCATCCGCGGCGCTCACTGCGTGACGCCGGTGACCATTCACGTAACACCGACCACCCTGACGAAAGCCGAGCCGTGGTACAGCATTCCCGCCCGGCGCGTGCACATCCAACTCTGTGTGGGTACAGACATCGACCCGCAACAATTCAAGGCCGCTGCGCCGGCGCCGATAGCCTCGCGCAAGCTCAATGATTACCTACATCAATACTTCATGAAGGAGCTCGCAACAGATGAGCGAATTACAACACGAAATTAAAAACCTGATTATCGACTCGCTCGGGCTCGAAGACATGTCGGCTGAAGACATCGCGACCGACCAGCCGCTGTTTGGTGATGGCCTCGGTCTCGACTCGGTAGACGCCCTCGAACTGGGGCTGGCGATCCAGAAACGCTTTGGCATCAAGATCGATGCAGAGGACAAGGACACGCGCCAACACTTCGCCAATGTGGCCAACCTGGCGGCTTTTGTTTCTGCACGCCAGGCCGTTTGAGAGCGCAAAAACATGCAAAATCGTGATGAAATTTTTAGCACCCTGCGCGACTCCCTTGTCGAGTTGTTTGAGCTCGACGCCGCCGACATCAGCCCAGAGGCCAACCTGTATCAGGACCTTGAAATCGACAGCATCGACGCGGTCGACCTGATTGATCACATCAAGCGTAAAACCGGCAAGAAAATCGCCGCCGACGAATTCAAGTCGGTACGCACAGTCAGTGACGTGGTCGAAGCCGTGTACAAACTGGTTAACCCAGAGCGCGCATGAGCCGATTGTTAGGCCTCGTTCTGGTAGCGGCAGGACTGGCGTATCCATTTGCGGTGTACTTCGGGATCGAGCACCTGTCGCCCAGAGTATTTGCCTTGCTGCTCGGCGCACTGTGGATCGCCCGCCTGCTGACAGCACAGCAACGACCCGGCGGGCGCTGGATGGCACTGGCCGCGTTGCTGTTCTGCGTGGTGCTGGGCATTGCCGGTGAGCCGGCATTACTGCGCTGGTATCCGGTGTTACTAAACAGCATCTTGTTGTGCGTATTCCTGCTCAGCCTGCGCTACGGCCCGCCGCTGATCGAGCGGCTCGCACGCCTGCGCGAACCCGATCTGCCGGCTGAGGCCGTGCGCTACACGCGAGTGGTAACACAGGTCTGGGCCGGGTTCTTTTGCTGCAACGCGCTAATCGCGGCAGCGCTGACATTATGGGCGCCACTGGCTTGGTGGACGCTGTACAACGGCTTTATTGCCTATTTATTGATGGGCCTGCTGTTCGCTGTTGAATGGCTAGTTCGCCAACGCGTAAGAAGAATTGCATGAAATGGATTGCCCTTGAGGCATTGCTCCTCGAGCCGGATGCACAGCGCAGCATCACCTTCGAACCTGCACTCAATCACCAGCAGTTCTGCCGGCAGGCGTTACAGCTGGCAGGCTACTTTGCAGCTCACAGGATTCAGCGCGTAGCGATTCATCTGGACGATGCAGCCGAACTGGCGATTGCACTGTTTGCCGCCTGGCAAGCGTCTGTCACAGTACTGCTCCCCGCTGATGCGCAACCCCAGACCCGCGCCCGTCTCGCAAGCCAGACAGACCTCTGGCTGGACGCCCTGCCAGACACTCAAGGCTGCACACCCGCGCAATCCAGCCCCCTCGCCACAGATGCCTGCCTGCTGACGCTGTGCACTTCGGGCTCCAGCGGTGAACCCAAGCTGATCGACAAAACGCTTGCGCAATTGGCCAACGAAGTCGCTGCACTCGAACAACTCTGGGGCTCGGAAATTGGCAACGCCGCCGTTATCTCCAGCGTCTCGGCGCAACACATTTACGGCTTGCTGTTCCGCGTGCTTTGGCCGCTGTGCGCAGGGCGCGTATTTCTTCGCCAGACGCTGCCATTCAGTGAAGACATGCAGCGCGCCAGCCTGCCTCACTCCGCGTTCATTTGGGTGGCCAGCCCCGCGTTGCTTAAGCGCACCAGCGATAATCTGGACTGGCCAGCGCTGAGCCGCATACGCAAGATTTTCTCATCCGGTGGCGCACTCCCCGAAGAGGCGGCTGCTTATCTGCAAGCGCGCTTGCAGCAGTTCCCAACCGAAATTTATGGCAGCTCCGAGACCGGCGGAATTGGCTGGCGGCAGGGTGGCCAGCACTGGCAACCGTTCGCCGGAGTAGCCATTAGCCGCAACCCGCAAGGGGCGCTCAACCTGACCTCGACGTACTTGCCAGCCGGACACCGTGAAGAAACCGCAGACGCCGTGCAGATTGAAGCCGATGGCCGGTTTCTGCTCGGTGGACGCCTCGATCGCATCATCAAACTCGAAGAAAAACGCATCTCGCTGCCCATGCTGGAAAACACCCTGATTCAGCATCCGTGGGTAACAGATGCCCGCGTAGGTGTGCGCCAGTTGGGCCGTGCCGTTGTCGGCGCGCTCATTGCGCTAAGCCCTGCCGGTTTGCATGCCCTGCGCAATCAAGGCAGACGAGCCACCACTCAGGCGTTGCGCACTCACCTGTCGAGCCACGTGGAGCCCATTGCCCTGCCTCGCCAATGGCGGCTTTACACCGAGTTGCCGTACAACAGTCAGGGAAAGCTGGCGCAAAGCCGCATTGAGCAGTTGCTCGCGGCGCCAAGGCCGACTCAGGTGTTGCCGGACAGCATTGAGCAAACAACTGACGGGCTGCTGATAAAGCTTCAGGTTCCGGTTGATCTCGCGCACTTCAGTGGCCACTTCAGCCGGGCGCCAGTAGTGCCAGGCGTGGTGCAGATAGACTGGGCACTGCATCTGGCCCGCCAGTTGATTGCGGATCTACCGCCCCGGTTTACCGGCATGGAAGTGCTTAAATTCCAGCAGTTGATGCGTCCGGGAGACCGCGTACAACTGTCACTGCGTTTCGATGCAAACCGCAGTAAATTGTATTTCTCTTTCACTAACAGCAATGCCCCGTGTTCATCCGGGCGCATTCTTCTGGCCCAGCATGCATAAGCCCTGCGCAGTCATCCCGGTGTACAACCACGAACATGCGCTGGTGCATGTGGTCGAGGCCTTACGCGCAGCAAAGTTGCCCTGCATTCTGGTCAATGACGCCTCAAGCCCGGCCTGTACAGCGGTGATTGAAACACTCGCCAGCCAGCCCGATTGCTACGCCGTGCACCTGTTGCACAATCAGGGAAAGGGAGGCGCCGTGATGGCGGGCCTGCGCGAAGCGCAACTGCTGGGATTCACCCACGCCTTGCAAGTAGACGCCGACGGCCAACATAACCTCAATGACATCGCGGCGTTTCTGCAGCGCTCGCGCGAGCACCCGCTCGCTGTTATCTGCGGGTATCCCGAGTACGACGCCAGCGTGCCCAAGGGCCGTCTTTATGCCCGCTACCTGACCCACGTGTGGGTCTGGATCAACAGCCTGTCATTGCAGATACGCGACTCCATGTGCGGCTTCCGGGTGTATCCGCTGGCGAGCACGGTCAGTTTAATCAACCGGGTCAATCTGGGCAGGCGCATGGATTTCGATCCGGAAATTCTGGTGCGCATGGCGTGGCAGAACCAGCCCATGGAGTGGCTACCGACCCAGGTGCATTACCCGCTGGACGGCCTCTCGCATTTTCGTCTGGTTCACGACAACCTGCTGATCTCGAAAATGCACGCCAAGCTGTTCTTCGGCATGTTGCTGCGAGCGCCGAAAATTATCTGCAGCCGGGGCCGACGATGAGCCGACCAGATAACGACCAGCACTGGGCCGCCCAACAGGAACGCGGCAGCCTGTGGATGATGAAGTTCACGGTCGTGGCCACGCGCACCCTCGGCCGCCGATTGATCAGCCCTCTGCTGTATTTGATCGTGCTGTATTTCTTCATATTCGGTGCCAAGGCCAGACGCAGCATTCGCCAATACCAGCTCAATCTGATGCACTGGAGCGGTAAAACTCCGCCGCCCAGCCTGCGCTCGGTATTTGCTCAGTTCATGGCATTTGCCGATGCATTACTCGACAAACTGGATATCTGGCGCGGCAAACTCAGCGCCCGCGATATCGACCTGATCGACCCGCACAACCTGCGCGGGCAGATGCACGCGCCACGCGGGCAAATGCTGGTGGGCGCGCATTTGGGTAACCTTGAAGTGTGTCGCGCGCTGGCCGAGCTGGGCGACAAGGTGACCATGAATGTTCTGGTACACACCAAACACGCCGAACAATTCAACCAACTGCTCGGTGAAGCCGGTGCCCGCAACATGCGCCTGATTCAGGTCAGCGAGTTAAATCCGGCGACCATGCTGCAACTCTCGGAACGAATTGAGCGCGGCGAATGGCTGGCGATCGCCGGTGATCGTATTCCGCTGCACGGCGGGCGCCATGTCACGGTCGACTTCCTCGGCAAGCCGGCCGCTTTTCCGCAAGGTCCCTGGCTGCTGGCCGGACTCCTCGATTGCCCGGTGAATTTGCTCAGCTGCGTGAAAATCGCCGGTCGTTATCAAATCTTGCTCGAGCCTTTTGCCACGCGAGTGCAATGGAAGCGCAGCAACCGCGATGCGGTCATCCGCGAGTGGACCCAACGCTTCGCTGATCGACTGGCTGAACGCTGCCTGGACGCACCACAACAGTGGTTCAACTTTTATCCGTTTTGGAATTCAGATGACGACACATCAGCCTGAACCGGTGATTTTTGGCGAGACTCACCTCTCGATCGAGAACATTGTCGCGCTGGCAAAGCAACGCGCCAGCGCTCACCTGCAAATGGACGCCGAGTACCGCGAAAAAATCGCCAAGGGCGCACGTTTTCTCGACACCCTGCTGGATAAAGAAGGCGTGATCTACGGCGTTACCACAGGCTATGGCGACTCCTGCGTGGTCGCCGTGCCGCTTGATCAAGTCGAAGCCCTGCCGCGCCATCTCTACACATTTCACGGCTGCGGCCTGGGTAAATTGCTCGACCCGGAGGCAACGCGCGCAGTGCTGGCGGCTCGCCTGCAATCACTGTGCTTCGGTGTTTCCGGGGTGCGCGTCGAGCTGCTTGAGCGTCTTCAGGCTTTTCTCGAACACGACATCCTGCCGCTGATTCCCGAAGAAGGTTCGGTCGGCGCCAGCGGTGATCTGACGCCGTTGTCTTACGTCGCCGCGACTCTCAGTGGCGAACGCGACGTGCTCTACAAAGGCCGCCAATACAGCGCCCTTGAAGTTCACCAAATGCTCGGCTGGACGCCGCTGACCTTGCGCCCGAAAGAGGCGCTGGCATTAATGAACGGCACCGCCGTGATGACCGCGCTGGCGTGTCTGGCCTACTCGCGGGCCGACTATTTACTGCAACTGGCAACGCGCATCACCGCGCTGAACGTGGTTGCGCTGGAAGGCAACCCGGAGCATTTTGATCAACGCCTGTTTGCGGCAAAACCCCATCTGGGGCAAATGCAGGTGGCGGCATGGCTGCGCGAAGACCTCGCCATCACCGGCCCAACCCCCGCACTGCATCGCCTGCAGGACCGCTACTCGCTGCGTTGCGCGCCCCATGTTTTGGGCGTGCTTGCGGACAGCCTGGGCCTGCTGCGCCAATTCATCGAGACCGAGCTGAACAGCGCCAACGACAACCCCCTGATCGACGCCGAAACCGAACGCGTGATGCACGGCGGTCACTTCTACGGCGGCCATATCGCCTTTGCGATGGACAGCCTGAAGAACCTGGTGGGAAACGTCGCCGATCTGCTCGACCGTCAGCTCGCATTACTGGTAGATACCCGTTACAACCACGGCCTGCCAAGCAACTTGTCCGGCGCTCCCGCCGCCACGGCGATGATCAATCACGGCTTCAAGGCCGTTCAGATCGGTGCCAGTGCCTGGACCGCCGAAGCCCTGAAAAACACCCTGCCCGCCAGCGTCTTTTCGCGCTCGACCGAATGCCATAATCAGGACAAGGTCAGCATGGGCACCATCGCCGCGCGTGATGCCTTGCGCAGCCTCGAGTTGACCGAACAGGTTGCCGCCGCCACCTTGCTGGCGGCCAATCAAGGGGTCTGGTTGAGAATGCGCGACAACTCGCGGCCACTGCCCGAGCCACTTCTGAACATGCGGGAACAACTGGCGGCCGATTTTGCGCCGGTGATCGAAGACCGCGCCCTCGAAGGCGAGCTGCGCTTGTGCCTTACCCGCATCCGCGATCAGCATTGGAGGCTTTATGCGCAGTAGTGGCGTGTTGCAGGTTGATTGCGAAGTCGTCGTCCCCTTCTTCGATATCGACATGATGGAGGTCGTCTGGCACGGCCACTACGTGAAATACCTCGAAATGGCGCGCTGCGCCCTGCTCGATAAGATTGGCCATAACTACACACAAATGCGCGACGCCGGTTATGCCTGGCCAGTGATTGATCTGCAACTGCGCTATATCCGCGGCGCGACGTTTGGCCAAAAGCTGATCGTGCGCGCCGATCTGGTCGAGTGGGAAAACCGTCTAAAAATCCACTACCTGATCAGCGACTTTGCAACCGGCGAGCGCATGACGCGCGCCAGCAGCGTGCAAGTGGCAGTTGAAATCGCCAGCCGCGAAATGCAGATGGCCTCACCACGGGTGTTTGTGAACGCCGTTGAGGCCGCGCTGCCATGAGCCGCTTCTACTTGCGCGTAGTCTGCATGCTGGGCTGCCTGTTACTGGCTCCGTTGGCGCAGGCATTTGACCTCAACGATCTGAGCCGACAACTCGGCAAACACCCGGTTGTGCGCGGCCCGTTCGTTCAGGAAAAACATTTGCGCGCCATGGCCCGGCCTCTCACCAGCCGCGGCCTGTTTGTATTGGCCGCCGATACCGGGCTGCTGTGGCAACTGAAAACCCCTATTGCGCAGGACTACCGGATCAACGCGGACGGCATCGCCAAGCGCACAGCCAATGGCTGGCAAATGCAGCCCGGCAACAATGCCGCCGCGCAACAAAGCCGGCTATTTCTGGCGCTGCTGCGCGGTGACCGGACAGGGCTTGAAGCCGATTTCACCTTGCAGTTAACAGGCACAAGCGATAATTGGACGCTAACCCTGACGCCGCGAGCGCTGCTGCTCCAGCAGATATTCAGCCACATCGAGATTCAGGGTGCGACGCTTGTGCAGCGTATCGAGCTGTTTGAAACACAGGGCGATCGCACGTTGTTAAAACTCCCGGACAGCCAGGCCAGCGATGCCCTAACCGCAGACGAGCGAGACGCCTTTGCAGACTGAGCGCGCACTGCCACGCCTGTTCGGCATAGGCCTCTTGGCGTTATTGTGCCTTGCAGCATGGCAATGGCGCAGTGGCCCGCCTGTGGCCGCCAGCTTGTTGGCGTTGCTGCCCGGCAATCAGATTGATGGCGAAATCCGCGCGGCGGAACAGCGCATACAAGAGCCACTCAACCGCGAGCTGCTACTGCTGGTCGGCCACCGTGAACGGCGCGAAGCCATTCAACTGACGCAAGCCATTGCCGGACAACTGCGCAAGAGCCAGCATTTTTCCGCCGCTCAATGGAGCGTGCGCAATGACTTATCAGACCTGCGCCAACAACTGCTGGCGCAGCGCCTGGCATTGCTGCCGGCGGCAGAAAAGTCGCTGCTGATCAATAAGCCCGATGAGTTTGTCCAACGTCGCGCTGGCGAGTTGTTCGATACCTTTGCAGGCTTCAGTCTGGTGCCCCTCGAACAAGACTGGCTGGGCCTGACAGCCAAGGCACAAACCACGCTCAACCCGCAGAGTAATGTTCAGGTCGACCTTGGCAGCGGCGCGCTGCTGATCAACGACAACGCCAAAACATGGGTACTGGTACGCGCGCAGAGCCACGGCGATGCGTTTGATCTGCAGGCCCCGGCTAAGGTCGCAGCAGATGTCGCCAATGCCCGTGAGCAGGCACAAGCCGCTGGCGGCCAACTGCTCGCCAGCGGCGGTGTACTTTATGCCAACGCCGGCCAGGCCCAAGCCACACAAGAGATCAGCCTGCTCGGTGGCGCCGCCATTGTCGGTTTAATTGCGCTGCTGCTGTTTGCCTACCGGCGCACCCGCGTGCTGTTGAGTTTGCTGCCCGTTGCGGTGGCGCTATTGGCGGGCACCAGCGCCTGCGTGCTGTGGTTCGGCCAGATCAATGCGCTCACCCTGATTCTTGGCGCGAGCCTGATCGGCGTGGCCATTGATTACCCGCAGCACTACCTGAGCAAATGCTGGGCGCAGCAGCAATGGCAGAGCTGGAGCGCAATGCGTGCAACCCTGCCCGGCCTGACCCTTAGCCTTGCGACCAATCTGCTGGGCTACGTCGCGCTGGCCTTCACGCCCTTTCAGGCATTAACCCAGATTGCAGTGTTCTCGGCCGCCGGTTTGCTCGGCGCCTATCTGTGCGCAATCTGCCTGCTTCCCGCCTGTTTCAAGGGTATGCAACTGCAACCTGGGCGGAGTTTACTCAGTCTCGCCAACGGCCTGTTGGCAGCGCGAATCTGGTGCATTAACAAAGCTCGCTGGCCAATGATTATCGGCGTGCCGTTGTTTTGCCTGGGCGGTATCGCGCAACTGCACACCCAGAATGATTTACGCCAGTGGCTGGGCAAGGAGCCCGAACTCGCGGCGCAAGCGCAACGGATTGCCGAACTCACCGGGCAACAGCCCACCAGCCAGTTTTATCTGGTGCGGGCGGCAGACGAGCAACAACTACTGGCGCGTCAGTCGGCCTTGAGCGAGCGCCTCGATGCACTCGTCAGCAACAATCAACTGCGCGGCTATCGCTCGCTCAACCAACTGATATTGCCTGACGAGCAGCTCGATAATTTGCACAAAGCCTTGCAGGCTCTGCCCCAACACTGGCAACCATTGCTTGATGCGGGTATTGCCGAAGCCGCGCTCAATGCCGAAGTCGAAGGTTTGCTGCATCAGCCACGTCCGAGTCTCGATGAGATTCTTAAACAAACACTGGCAGAGCCATGGCGTCCATTGTGGATGGGCAAAAGCGCCAGCGGCGTGAGCGGATTGGTCAGCCTCGACGGGCAAACAGCCACAGCCTTGCTTGAGGATGCAGCGACCGGGCTTGAAGGTGTCGAGCTGGTTGACCGGCTGGGCGAACTCAACGCGTTATTCACCGAGACGCAAATCAGCGCCGCCACACTCAAGCTGATTTCCTGCGCCGCCATTGTCGTGTTGCTGTGCATTCCCTTTGGTCTGCGTGGCGCATTGCGCGTCGTCAGCCTGCCACTGCTCGCGGCAATCACCGCCCTCGCCTGCTTGGGCTGGCTGGGCCAACCACTGACATTGTTCAGCGTTTTCGGCCTGCTGCTGATCACAGCCATTGGTATCGACTACGCCATTCTGATGCGCGAATCTGTGGGAGGTGAAGCGGTGAGCCTGATCGGCACACTGCTTTCAGCATTGACCAGTTGGCTGTCGTTCGGCCTGCTGCTGTTCAGCAGTACCCCAGCGATTGCCAACTTTGGCCTGACCGTGAGCCTGGGCTTGCTGTTCAGTTTTATCTACTCGCCATGGGCGACCCCGGGCCAGCCTTCTGCCCCGTCTCAATCACCCGATATCAATCAGGCAAGGACGCAACATGCAGCCAGTTGAAACACTCAAGCGTACGGTCGTCGTCATTGGTGCAGGCCCCGCCGGCGCCATCGCCAGCGCCCTGCTTAAACGCAAAGGCCACGATGTACTGGTGCTTGAGCGCCAGCGCTTCCCACGCTTCTCCATTGGCGAAAGCCTGCTCGCGCACTGCCTCGACTTTATTGAGGAAGCCGGCATGCTTGAGGCTATCGAGTCAGCCGGATTTCAGGTCAAGCATGGCGCTGCATTTGCCTGCGGCGAGCGCTCTGCCGACATCGACTTTCGCGACGGATACACGGCCGGTAAAGGATCAACCTTTCAGGTCGAGCGCAGTCGATTCGATAAAATCCTGGCGGATGAGGCGCAGCGCCAAGGTGTTGAGATTCACTATGAAGAAGAGGTGGTTGCCGCCGATTTCTCCGGGGCCACGCCGCAACTTCGGGTCAAGCGCCTGACGGATGCACAGCAATACCTGATCGACTGTGAATTTGTGCTCGACGCCAGTGGCTATGGCCGCGTGCTGCCGCGCTTGCTGGATCTCGAACAACCTTCGAACTTCCCGGTGCGCAAGGCCCTGTTTACCCACATTGAAGACCACATCGACAGCCCGGCCTTCAACCGTGAACGAATTCTTATCAGCACTCATCCCGAGTTGCGTGATGTCTGGTATTGGACCATTCCCTTCAGCAACGGTCGCACCTCTATCGGCGTGGTGGCAGACGCTTCGCACTATGCAAGCCTCGGCGACAACCCAGAGGCCAACCTGCGCGAATTGATCAGACAAGCGCCCTCACTCAACGCGATTCTGGCCAATGCCGTGTGGGACACACCGGTGAGCACACTGGGCGGCTACTCGGCCAATGTTAAGCGTATGCATGGCCAGGGCTTCGCATTGCTGGGCAATGCGGCCGAGTTCCTCGATCCGGTATTTTCCTCGGGCGTGACCATTGCCATGCGCTCGGCCAGCATGGCGGCGGCGGTGCTGCATCGTCAGTTAACTGGTGAGCAGGTCGACTGGCAGCGCGAATTTGCCGAGCCGTTAAAGAAAGGCGTGGATACCTTCCGCGCTTATGTGGAGGGCTGGTACGACGGCTCATTGCAGGACGTAATCTTCTTTGAAAATGCCGCACCGCAAATCCGCCGCATGATCAGCTCGATCCTTGCAGGTTATGCATGGGATGAATCCAACCCTTACGTAAGCGATCCCAAGCGCCGGCTCAATGTGCTGGCTCAATTGTGTGCGCCCAAGCAGCAAGGACTGTGATGGACCCGGCCACGACTTACATTGGAAAGACCCGCTTCGGCTTCTGGTTTCTGCAAAGCCACGTCTCGCGGGTGCCATCGTGATTGTGCGCATTCTCTGCATCAGCCTGTGCCTTATGCTGAGTGCTTGCGCCGCCCGCACGCCATTGCCGCAAGGCGATCCACAGCTGCATGTATCGCTGCCGGTATCGATGCATGTACAACGCCAGACAAACGATACGACTGAGGACTGGCTACTGGTCATTCAGCCGCAAGCACAAGGGTCGCGCTGGTCGCTGTTCGACCTTATCGGCACACCACTGGCGCGCCAGCAACTGAGCGCTGGCCAGTGGCACGACGAAGGCCTGCTGCCGCCCAATGATGAAACCCGTGAATTATTTTCAGCCCTGTTATTTTCACTCAGCACAGTGCCTGGCCTGAGGGATAATTACCCCGCAGACAGCTGGACCAGCAGCGCCATGCAACGCACGCTGCGCCCTGATTGGCGGGTGAGTTACAGCGACGAATTACATTTCACTTTGGAGAAAGGCGAACACGTGCGATATCAGTTCAGCCCACTAGCCGACAACGAGAATCCTTGATGCCCAGTTACTTAAACGCCTTGGGGGTGATCTGCTCACTCGGCACAAGCTGCGAAACGGTTGCAGCGGCGCTATTCAAGGGCGACACCTCGGGTATGCGCAAGCACAGTGGCTGGGTCACGGACCAGGCGCTGACTATCGGCGCGGTAGACGCTACGCTGCCGCCGATGCCGGCCGGCATGCAACACTGCGCGAGCCGCAATAACCAATTGCTGCTGGCCGCCGCATTGCAGATCGAGCCGCAAATTCGCCTGGCAATTGAACGCTTTGGCAGCCACCGCGTGGCCGTTGTCATCGGCACCAGCACCTCGGGAATTGATGAAGCCTCGCAAGGCATTGCGGCTTTCGAGGCAGCGGGCGCGTTACCCGCGGATTACAACTACGCGCAACAGGAAATTGCAGCGCCTGCCGCGTTCCTGAGTGAGTGGCTGGGCTTGAGCGGCCCGGTATATAGCATCTCTACCGCGTGCACCTCGAGCGCCCGGGCGTTGCTCAGCGCTCATCGTCTGCTCAGTCAGGGGGTTTGCGATGTCGTGTTATGTGGCGGTGCAGACAGCCTGTGCGGCCTGACCCTGAATGGCTTCAGCGCACTGGAAGCGGTCACCGTCGAGCGCTGCAACCCGTTTTCAGACAATCGTCAGGGCATCAATATTGGCGAAGGTGCTGCGTTGTTCATAATGACGCGTCAGGCCAATGAGCCATCGTCGCGATCCATTGCCTTGCTCGGCGGCGGCGCCTGCTCCGACGCGCATCACATCTCGGCGCCCGAACCCAGCGGACTGGGCGCCCAGCAAGCCATGCACAAAGCGCTGCAGGCCGCCGGTCTTGCAGCGAGTGATATCGACTACCTCAACCTGCATGGCACCGCGACGCTGCACAACGATGCAATGGAATCACTCGCCGTACAGGCGGTTTTCCCCGAGGGTGTTTGCAGCTCATCGACCAAACCCCTCAGCGGCCATACGCTTGGCGCGGCCGGGGCGTTGGAGGCGGCGTTCTGCTGGCTGACGCTTAGCGAACACAATCGTCAGCAATTGGCGCCGCCGCATATCTGGGATGGCCAGTTCGACCCGCAGTTACCGCGCCTGCAATTTGCCAGCCCAAGTTATGCATTCACAACACCTGCGCGTGTTGCGATGAGCAACTCATTTGCCTTTGGCGGCAGTAACGTCAGCCTGATTCTGGGAGTTGTTTAATGAGTCTGTTTTCTGTGGCGGACCTCGTTCCCCACTCGGGCGACATGCTGTTGGTTGACGAGGTTATCCGCTTTGGCGTCGATGACATCGAAACCCGTGTTCTGGTCAAAGCCGGTGGCCTGTTCAGTCAGGCCGACGGCAGCATGCCCGCCTGGGTCGGTGTCGAACTCATGGCGCAAACCATCGCCGCCTTTGCCGGCTGCCATGCGCGCACCGCCAATGAGCCGGTGGCGCTGGGATTTTTGCTGGGTACACGCAAGTACACCTGCAATGTCGAGGCTTTTGCAGCGGGAACAGCCTTAACCATCAAAGCGCAGCGCTCGCTGCAGGACGACAACGGCATGGCGGTTTTCGAGTGCGAAATGACCGGCCCCAAAATCCTTGCCAGCGCCCGCCTGAACGTATTTCAGCCACCCAATGCAAGCCAATACTTAGCAGAATCCGGCGAGGCCAAAAAACATGTCTGACCCTATCTTGGTAACCGGCTCCAGCCGCGGAATTGGCCGCGCCATCGCGTTGCGTCTGGCACGCAGCGGGCATGATCTGGTGCTGCATTGCCGCAGCCGCCGTGAAGACGCCGAACAGGTACAAGCCGAAATCGTCGCGCTTGGCCAAACCGCGCGCATCCTCCAGTTCGATGTGGCAGACCGCACGGCCTGCCGCGAACAACTCGAGGCGGACATCGAAACTCACGGCGCCTATTACGGTGTTGTGTGCAACGCCGGCCTGACCCGCGACGGCGCCTTTCCGGCGCTCAGCGAGGACGACTGGGATCAGGTGCTGCGCACCAATCTCGACGGTTTCTATAACGTCCTGCACCCGCTGACCATGCCCATGATTCGCCGCCGCAAAGCCGGGCGGATCGTCTGCATCACGTCGGTCTCCGGGCTTATCGGCAATCGCGGCCAGGTCAATTACAGCGCCTCGAAAGCCGGGGTAATTGGCGCGGCGAAAGCGCTGGCGATTGAACTCGGCAAGCGCAAGATCACGGTCAATTGCGTCGCCCCCGGACTGATCGATACCGATATGCTCGATGACCATGTGCCGATTGAAGACCTGCTCAAGATGATCCCGGCGCAACGTCTCGGCACCCCGGAAGAAGTCGCGGGCGCCGTCAATTTTTTAATGTCTGAGGAGGCGGGCTATATCACCCGCCAGGTCCTCGCAGTCAATGGAGGTCTGTGCTGATGCCAGGGTGTAAACGCGTCGTGGTCACCGGCATGGCTGGCGTCAGTTCGCTGGGTGATGACTGGGCCACTATCGAAGCCAACTTCCGCGCCAATCGCAGCGGCATCCGGCGTATGGATGAATGGGATCGCTACAGCGAATTGAATACCCGCCTCGGCGGCCCCATCGATAACTTCAGCACGCCCAAACACTGGACCCGCAAGCAACTGCGCAGCATGGGTCGGGTTTCCAAGTTGGCGGTGTACGCCGCTGAGCGGGCGCTGGAACATGCGCAGCTACTTGGTGATCCGTCCATTCAGGATGGGCGCATGGGCGTGGCGTGCGGCTCTTCAACGGGCAGCACCGATGAGATCAAGGCGTTCGGCAACATGCTGCTTAATTCGGTGGCGGACGGCCTCAACGCCAACTCCTACATCCGCATGATGCCGCACACCACGGCGGCCAATATCAGTATTTTCTTCGGCCTCAAAGGCCGCCTGATTCCCACTTCAAGTGCCTGCACCAGCGGCAGCCAGGGCATCGGTTATGCCTATGAAGCGATCAAGTTTGGCCGCCTGCCAATGATGCTGGCCGGGGGCGCAGAAGAGCTCTGTCCAACCGAGGCAATGGTCTTCGATGCGCTCTACGCCACCAGCTTGCAGAACGATACGCCGCAGAGCGCGCCACGCCCTTACGACAATAGTCGCGACGGTTTAGTGATTGGTGAAGGAGCTGGCATGCTGGTGCTCGAAGAGCTTGAGCATGCGCGGGGCGATGGAGTTGGCCTTGCAGGATGCCGGGCTGGAACCGCAGGCAATCGGTTACGTCAACGGCCACGGCACCGCCACCGAACAAGGCGACATTGCCGAGACGCTCGCCACCAGCAGTCTGTTTGGCGAGAACATGCCGATCTCATCGCAAAAGAGCTTTCTCGGTCACACCCTCGGTGCCTGCGGCGCGCTTGAGTCATGGTTCTGTATCGAGATGCTCAACAGCAACCAATACGTGCACACCCTCAACCTTGCTCAGGTAGACACTCGCTGCGGCCCGCTTGATTATCTGCGCGATGAGTTCCGGACGATGCACAACGACTACGTGATGAATAACAACTTCGCCTTCGGCGGCGTCAACACCTCGCTTATTTTCAAACGCTGGCACTGAGGGTTTAGGCACGCGACGAATTCAGACAGCATTACAACAATACCCAGCAATATTCACTCAAAAACGTGGAGCACGTGACATGGGCAAGATGATCGAGATAAAAGCCACTGACGGCACCGCCACTTTCGGCGGCTATCTGGCTCTTCCAGCCAGCGGCAAAGGACCGGGTGTGGTAATTGGCCAAGAAATTTTCGGGGTCAACTCCAACATGCGCGCCGTCGCCGACTTCTACGCCGAAGAAGGCTATGTGGCCTTGGTACCCGACTTGTTCTGGCGGCTGCAGCCGAACATCGAGCTGGGCTATAGCGAAGACGACTTCAAAGTAGCCATCGATCTGTTCCAGCGTCTGGATATTGATAAAGCCATCGAAGACATCGACGCCAGCCTCGGCGCACTCAAGGCAATGCCTGAAGTTGAGGACTCAGGCTTGGGCTATGTCGGCTTCTGTTTGGGCGGCAAGCTCGCCTGGCTGACCGCCACGCGCACATCTGTCGCGTGCGCCGTTGGCTATTACGGCATGGGCATCGAGCACATGCTGGATGAAGCGGACCAACTCAAGGGCCGACTGGTGCTGCACTTCGCCGAGAATGACGGCTACTGCGACGCCGCCGCACGCGCGCAGATCAGCGAGCGTCTGGCCAGCAACAACAAGGTTGAAATCTACACTTACCCGGGCGTCGACCATGCTTTTGCCCGGGCAGGTGGTATGCATTACGACAAGCCATCGGCGCAGATGGCTCACGAGCGCAGCATTGCCGCACTCAAGCGTGAGATCGGCCCTAACTTCGACCTGTCCGCCCTCTGGGAAGAACACATTCTGCATGAGTTCGGCAATCGCGACGTTCCCGCGACCATGGCGACAATGGTTGCTGAACCCTATGTAAACCACATCCCGACCATGACCGGCGGTGTCGGGCAGAAGGACTTGAGCCGCTTCTACCAGAACCACTTCGTCCACGGCAATCCGCCCGACATGAAGCTGATTCCAATCTCACGCACCGTGGGCGCGCTGCAGATTGTGGATGAATTCATCATGTGCTTCACCCACACCACAGCCATCGACTGGATGCTGCCCAACGTTGCGCCGACCGGCAAATACGTCGAGATTCCGATGTTGGGTGTGATCAAGTTCCGTGGCGATAAGCTGTGCCATGAGCACATCTACTGGGATCAGGCCAGCGTACTGGTGCAGATTGGTCTGCTCGATCCGAGCGGCTTGCCAGTGGCTGGCGCGGCGTCAGCGAAGAAGTTGCTTGATGAGCAGCTGCCATCGAATACGCTGATGGCCAACTGGCCTCTGAGCGAAGGCAAGTAACGCCTGAAAGATGTACAACGCTGATGCGCGATGCGGTTGTAGAACCGCATCGCGCATTTTTGTTTACTGGTGATACTGCGCAGACAACTCGTGTACGGCTTCCAGGAATGCGCCAGCGTGGGCTGGATCGACTTCCGGGGTGATGCCGTGGCCAAGGTTGAACACGTGGCCGCTGCCGTTGCCGTAGCTCGCCAGAATGCGTGCAACTTCCTTGCGAATGGCTTCTGGCTTGGCGTACAGCACGGTTGGGTCCATGTTGCCTTGCAGTGCAACCTGAGCGCCGACACGCTTGCGCGCCTCGCCAATGTCGCAGCTCCAGTCCAGGCCCAGTGCGTCAGCGCCGGTTGCGGCGATCGACTCCAGCCACAGGCCACCGTTTTTGGTGAACAGAATCACCGGAATCTTACGGCCTTCATGCTCACGGATCAGGCCGTTGACGATCTTCTGCATGTACGCCAGCGAGAACTCCTGATACGCCGCGGACGACAGGTTACCGCCCCAGGTATCGAAGATCTGCACAGCTTGTGCGCCTGCCAGAATTTGCCCATTGAGGTAGGCGGTAACCGACTGCGCCAACTTGTCGAGCAGGCCGTGCATGGCTTCCGGGTTGTCGTAAAGCATCGCCTTGATCTTGCGAAAATCTTTCGATGAGCCGCCTTCAACCATGTAAGTCGCCAGCGTCCAGGGGCTGCCCGAGAAACCAATCAGCGGCACACGGCCATTCAACTCGCGGCGAATGGTGCGCACTGCGTCCATTACATAGCCGAGGTCTTTCTCCGGATCTGTCACTTGCAGGGCTTCAACATCGGCGGTGGTGCTGATGACTTTCTTGAAGCGCGGGCCTTCGCCCGTTTCAAAGTACAGGCCCTGACCCATCGCGTGCGGGATGGTCAGAATGTCGGAGAACAGAATGGCCGCGTCCAGCTGTGGATAACGGTCCAGCGGCTGCAGGGTGACCTCGCAGGCAAACTCCGGGTTCATCATCAGGCTCATGAAGTCGCCTGCCTTGGCGCGGCTCGCGCGGTACTCCGGCAAATAGCGACCGGCCTGACGCATCATCCATACCGGCGTCACGTCTACAGGCTGCTTAAGCAGGGCGCGGAGGAAGCGGTCATTCTTCAAGGCAGTCATGTGCACAGTTCTCTATCAGTCATTGGGTTTCGGCTTCGCATCCTGCGGCGTCACACTCACTGCATCCTTGCAGTCGCCGGCACGAGAAAGATCTGCGCGCATTTTCGCAGACCCCAATACAAAAGGCACGGCGAGTGCCGTGCCTTTTGTCTATCGTGACGATTTGCCGCGTTACAAATTGTCGCGCGGGCTCAGACGCCGAGGTAGTCGAGGATACCTTCGGCGGCATTGCGGCCTTCGAAGATCGCCGTCACAACCAAGTCAGAACCGCGCACCATGTCGCCACCGGCGAAGATTTTCGGGTTGCTGGTCTGGTGTTTGAACGTGCTCTGCTCCGGCGCAATCACACGGCCCTGGCTGTCAGTCTGGATTTCAAACTGTTCAAACCAAGGCGCCGGGCTTGGACGGAAACCGAAGGCGATCAGTACCGCTTCTGCGGGAATGATTTCCTCAGAACCCGGGATCGGCTCAGGGCTGCGACGACCGCGTGCATCAGGCTCGCCGAGACGCGTCTCGACAACCTTGACGCCTTCGACCTTGTCTTCACCGACAATTGCGATCGGCTGACGGTTGAAGAGGAACTTCACACCCTCTTCCTTGGCGTTCTTCACTTCTTTACGCGAGCCGGGCATGTTGGCCTCGTCGCGGCGATACGCACAGGTCACCGACTTGGCGCCCTGACGAATCGAGGTACGGTTACAGTCCATGGCGGTGTCACCACCACCGAGCACCACAACGCGCTTGCCCTTCATGTCGATGAAGTCTTCTGGCGCCTTCTCGAAACCCAGGTTGCGATTGACGTTGGCGATGAGGAAATCCAGCGCGTCATACACGCCAGGCAAGTCTTCGCCGGGGAAACCGCCCTTCATGTAGGTGTAGGTGCCCATGCCCATGAACACGGCGTCGTATTCGGCGAGCAGCTGCTCCATGCTGATGTCTTTACCGATTTCGGTATTCAGACGGAACTCGATACCCATGCCGGTAAAGACTTCGCGGCGATTGCTCAGCACGGTCTTTTCCAGCTTGAACTCGGGGATACCAAAGGTCAGCAGACCGCCGATTTCCGGGTTCTTGTCGAACACCACCGGGGTCACGCCATTGCGCACCAGTACGTCGGCACAACCCAGACCCGCCGGGCCTGCACCGATAACGGCAACACGCATGCCGGTCGGCACGACGTTGGACATGTCCGGACGCCAGCCCATGGCGAAGGCAGTGTCGGTGATGTACTTCTCGACCGAACCGATGGTTACCGCGCCGAAGCCATCGTTAAGGGTACAGGCCCCTTCACACAGACGGTCTTGCGGGCAAACACGGCCGCACACTTCCGGAAGCGTGTTGGTTTGGTGCGACAGTTCGGCAGCCGCCAGAATGTTGCCTTCGGATACCAGCTTCAACCAGTTGGGGATGAAGTTATGGACCGGGCATTTCCATTCGCAATACGGGTTACCGCAACCCAGGCAACGGTGCGCCTGATCAGCCGCGACCGCAGGCTTGAAGTTGTCGTAGATTTCGACGAACTCTTTTTTACGTTGACGCAACAGCTTCTTCTTCGGGTCTTTACGCCCGACTTCGATGAACTGGAAGTCGTTATTCAGACGTTCAGTCATTTCAAAACCTCTCAACAGCTACGCGCACTCAGGGCATCACGCAGCAAGACAATCACGGGTAGCGTGCAATCCCCGCGCACGGGGATTGTCGCCTGAAGCTGTTTTATTGCGGGTTGGCCAGCGTGCTGGTGAGCAACGACTTGAGGCTTGCCGCCTTAGGCTTGACCAGCCAGAACTTGCGCACGTAGTCATCCAGGTTTTCCAGCAGGTTATTACCCCAGGCGCTGGAAGTCTCTTTGACGTACTCGCTCAGCACACCTTGCAGGTGGCTGCGGTAGGCTTCCATCGCTTCACTGTTGATGCGCTGGATTTCAACCAGTTCGTGGTTAACCCGGTCATAGAAGCTGTTGTCCAGGTCCAGCACGTAGGCGAAACCGCCGGTCATGCCCGAACCGAAGTTGTAGCCGGTTTTACCCAGTACGCAGACAAAGCCGCCTGTCATGTATTCACAGCAATGGTCGCCCGTGCCTTCAACAACGGTGTGCGCGCCAGAGTTACGTACGGCAAAACGCTCGCCGGCGGTACCTGCTGCAAACAACTTACCGCCGGTTGCACCGTACAGACAGGTGTTGCCGATAATGGCGCTGTCTTGCGTGGCGAACGGGCTGCCTTCAGGCGGCGTGATGACCAGCTTGCCACCGGTCATGCCTTTGCCGACGTAGTCGTTGGCATCACCTTGCAGATACAGGTTCAGGCCACCGGCGTTCCACACACCAAAGCTCTGACCGGCAGTGCCTTTGAAGCGGAACGTGATCGGCGCCTTGGCCATGCCCTGATTGCCATGCGTGCGGGCGATTTCGCCGGAGACACGCGCACCAACCGAACGGTCGCAGTTGCAGATGTCCATGTCGAACTCTGCACCCGTTGCACCAGCAATCGCTGGTTTGGCCATCTCGACCATCTTCTCGGCCAACAGGCCTTCGTCGAATGGCGGATTGCGATCAACCAGACAGAACTGCGGCTTGTCGGCCGGAATGTGGTCACTGCCAAGCAGCGGAGCCAGATCGAGGTTGCCTTGCTTGGCGGTCTCGCCCGGCAGCATTTCGAGCAAGTCAGTACGCCCGATCAGTGCTTCAAGGCTTGGTACGCCCAGCTTGGCCAGCCACTCGCGCGTCTCTTCTGCCACGTAGGTGAAGAAGTTCATGACCATTTCAACGGTGCCGATGAAGTGATCCTTGCGCAGCTTGTCGTTCTGGGTGGCAACACCGGTCGCACAGTTGTTCAGGTGGCAAATACGCAGGTACTTACAACCCAGCGCAATCATTGGCGCCGTACCGAAGCCGAAGCTTTCAGCACCGAGGATTGCTGCCTTGACCACATCAAGACCGGTTTTCAGGCCACCATCGGTCTGCACCCGGACCTTGCCGCGCAGATCGTTGCCACGCAGGGTCTGATGGGTCTCTGCGAGCCCCAGCTCCCATGGCGAGCCGGCATAACGAATCGATGTCAGCGGCGAGGCGCCGGTGCCGCCGTCGTAGCCGGAAATGGTGATCAGATCGGCATAGGCCTTGG
>MDTG01135968.1_pt1 | contig 42367 bp, 43 predicted proteins | sample 811421 | NCBI WGS metagenome assembly MDTG01 (sample SAMN05326645, study PRJNA326480) | marine metagenome | isolation source: seawater | place: Pacific Ocean: South East | collected 2011 | reverse complement strand
GTCCGCGGGATGCCGCCCCTCGAACCGCTGCACCAGCCGTGACATGGCCGCGGTCGCCAGCACCAGCAGCGTGAGAAACACGAACACCGTGCCCATGCCCACGAGCATGAGTTCCAGGCCCTGTACGAACAGTTCGTTCATCATGACCGCAGTATACCGGCCCGGCCCGGCCGGGGCGTGCAACCGGACCCGCCCGGCCCGGCTCCCGGGGGCCTGCACTTCCTTGACGCGCCCCCGGGCCTTCCAGATAATACGCGCCCTTCACGCGCCCGTAGCTCAGTTGGATAGAGCGTGCGGCTACGAACCGCAAGGTCGGGAGTTCGAATCTTCCCGGGCGCGCCAGCTACGAAAAAGGGGCCTCGCGCAAGCGCGGCCCCTTTTTCGTAGCTGACCCGCCCTGGGCTCCACGAGAGCTCCGCAGTTCGACAAAATCGCAGAGCGATTTTGGACGCTGCCGCATAGCGGCAGCGCCCCAAAGGGGTGAGCGCTGCTCCCGCAGCGCGAATTAGTCTTCCCGGGCCAGCGCGTCCGCGGGCCGCGCCGATGGACGCGCCGAACCCGCAGGCGATACCCTCTCTTCAACTGAGTACGCTGTTCAGACCCGATGCCCGACCAACACGACACCCCCACCCCCGAAAAATCCTTCCACGGCTGGCGCCTGCTCGGCATCCTCGCCGGCATCGTCGTCCTGCTCGCCCTGGTGGCGGCGGCCGTCGACTGGATCGTCATCGGCCCCCTGGAAGGCCGCGTCTTCTGAGCAGCCTGCCTACCAGCCGTTCCTCAGCTCCCGCAGACGCAGGAACACCTCCCGCGGCGATGGCTCGTCGGGCAGATCGGGAAACGACTTCCTGAGCTCGGCGATCACGGACGGGCTGCGCAGCCGGAAGAACGTGTTCACCTCCTTCTCGAGCGCGAGGCTGGTCACCAGCGCATGGTCGGGATCGTGGTCCGCCTCGAGGTCGTCGAGCAGTTCCCGGGCTCTGCCGTTGTCCGGCTCCCGATCCAGCGTGAAGGCGAGATTGTTGGTGATGTAGTCGTGCCCGGGATAGATCAGGGTGTCCTCGGGCAGCGTCGCGAGCTGATTGGCGAAGGTCTCGTAGAGCTCCTCCGGATGGCCGCCGTTGTGGCAGTTCCCTGCCCCGGCGTTGAACAGCGTGTCACCGGAGATCAATGCCGGCGTGTCGGTCTTCGACAGCAAGCAGACGTGGCACATGGTGTGGCCGGGCGTGTCCAGCGTGAGCAGTTCGACGCGGCGGCCCACCTGGATGACGTCCCCCGCAGAGAGCCCCCGGTCGACCCCCTGGATTCGCCTGCCCGCATTGGCATGGGCCAGCAGCTTCGCACCGGTCGCCTCGATCATCGGGCCGTTGCCGCCGGTGTGATCGGGATGCTCGTGGGTGTTCAGCACCTGGGTGATGTCCCAGCCCCGTTCCCGGGCCCGGGCGAGGCATTTCTCGTGGTCCAGTGGATCGACGGCCAGCGCCTCGCCGCTCTCGGGGCAGGCGATCAGATAGTTGAAGTTGCGATAGGCGTTTCCCGTCCAGATCTGCTCGACGATCATTGCACTCTCCCGCCGGTGGGTGATGACGCCCGCGGCGACCGCAATCAGTCGTTGCACGGGCCCCGCGCCTACCTACAATGCGCGTTTCGCCTCAAACACGGAGTTCCTCCATGGCACGCGCATCGGGTATCGCTCTGCTTTCGCTCATTATGGCGTTCGCCGCCGGCGGGTTACAGGCCGACGTCCTGAACCTGGCGGACGGCAGCCGCATCGTCGGCACCATCGAGCGCCTCGACGGCGCCGAAGCCACGCTCAGCGGCACCTTCGCCGGCGAGCTCAAGGTGCCGCGGGGCACCATCGTCAGCATCGAGACCGACCAGCCCGTGACCGTGCAGCTCGGTGACGGCGCCTACCTCACCGGCACGCTGAGCCCGGCCGAAGGCGGCGGCGTGGTCGTGGCGGTGGACGAGACCGGCACCCGGCGCCTGGCCCTCGGCCAGGTGGGCGGCGTGTACCGCGAGGACCCGCTGGCGCTGCAGCGCCAGGAGCTGGCGGTGAAGGTCAACGGCAGCGCCAACGTCGGCATCACCCTGGCCAGCGGCAACTCCGAGTCCGAGAACCTGCACCTCGACGGCCGGGTGGTCACCCGTACCAAGCGCAACCGCTACACGCTGTCCGGTGAGTACAACGAGGAGGAAGCCGAGAACGTCCTCGTCAAGCAGAACTGGACCGGTCTGGTGAAGTACGACCACTTCGTCTCCGACAAGTGGTTCTGGTTCAGCAGCGCCACCTTCGAGAGCGACGAGTTCGCCGACCTGGAGCTGCGCTCCGCACTCGCCGCCGGTATGGGCTATCAGTTCTTCGAGACCGACGAGCGCTCGCTGTCGGTGGAATTCGGTCCTTCCTACATCGACGAGAACTACGACGTGGCCGAAGACCAGAGCTTCGTCGGCGCCCGCTGGGCCGTCGACTACGACCAGCACCTGTGGGACGGCCTGTCGTTCTTCCACTACAACGAGGGCCTGCTCGGACTGGAGGACACCGACGACCTGACCGTCCGCTCCCGCACGGGCCTGCGCATGAACGTCACCGACCGTATCATCGCGCGCATTCAGACCGCCATCGACTGGAACAACTCGCCGCCGGAGGGTACCGACAGCACCGACTACGAGCACTCAGTGACCATCGGCTACACCTTCTGACCCGACCCGCCCTGCGCGCCGCCACGCCGCCTGGCCTGGTGGCGGCGCGCCTTCATGCGATTGCCGCACTGGCGCATGTCGCACCAGCGGCGGCTGCGATTCCGGGTGCTGTCGTAGAACAGCCAGACGCAGTCCGGGGCTTCGCACAGCCGCACCCGACGCCGCGCCTGCGCGTCCGTTGCGAGACGTACCGCGGCGACGACCACCGCCCCCAGGAATCCGCCAGCGTCGTCGTCCGACGTCGCCCAGGACAACTCGAGATCGTCTGATATCCGCAGGCCGGCCATTTCCCCGTTGATGGCGGCCAGCGCCGCGTCCGATGGCCGAGCGCCCCGGGCAATGGCTGCAAACAGTTCGAACAGGCCGTCCCGCAACCGCACCGCCCGCGCGAGCGCACGACCGGCGGCCCCCGGATCTCGACTCGCCGCGCGACCCAGAGCGTCGGCGCGAGCGTCGCTGACGAGCCCCATCTGCAGCGCGAACCCGAGCAGCGCCCGGTAGTCCGGCAGACGCTCCACCGGCTGCGCGCTGTCGCGGTCACTGACGGTGTTGGCGAAATCCAGCGCGAGATGATCGCCACAGAGATCGAAAGTCCAATTCATGGGCGCATTCTAGCGTAACCGGCAATGACGGGTTTACAGGTTACCAAATAACCAGCTAATCTACTTTTACCGGTTAGCAGAACCGCAACGTCTTGGAGGCACCCATGTCCGGACGCCGTCTCAGCACGCTCGTGATCGACTGTCAGGCCGAAACCATGGACCGGGCCGTCGCCTTCTGGGCGGCGGCGCTCGACCTGGAGGCCGCCCCGGAACCAGGCTCCCGCGGACGCTACTGGGCGCTCCAGGGCGGCAGCATCGACGTGCTGCTGCAGCAGGTCGAATGGCCGACCAGCTACCACATCGACATCGAAGCGGACGACGTCGACGCCGAAGCGGCCCGGCTCGAGGCCCTCGGCGCCACGAAGAAACGCCGGGTCGAGAGCTGGTGGGTCATGCGCGCGCCCACGGGCCACGACTTCTGCATCGTGCCCCGCGGTCCGGCCCAGCCGGGCTGAGGTCACGCGGGGCCGTCGCCGCCGCCCGCGCGGCACCCCGTCACAGCGGTGTGCCGCTACCGAACAGCATGCGGGTCAGCGCGGCCCGGTCCGCCGGGGTGGTCTCGCGGTCGGTCTCGAAGCCCGCGTGGCCGTCCGGCGTGGCCGGACGCAGCCGGATGCCCCAGAGCGGGTCGACCTGGTTCGGCACCAGCGAGTAGCGCACGTCGACGATCAGCGTCGGATCGTCCTCGGCCAGGGCCAGATAGCCCGCCGAGAACCGCTCGAATCGTTCCAGGTCCCGGTGCTGGCGGCTGCCCGGCGCCGGTGGCGACCAGCGCGGGTCCATCTCCAGCACCCTCACCCGTTCGCCGGGGAACGCGGTCACGTGCATCCCGGCCCGCAGCGCGTCCACGTAGTACCAGCCGCCGCTGCGATAAACGGACTTCCACAGCAGGAGGTTGCCGAACGCGGGCTTGACGAGCATCGAATCCACCTCGTGGCCGCGGCCCGACGCCAACGTCTGCGCCGCCTGCTCGGCCCGCCACTGCTGAATCTGCCCGGCCCCGAGGTAGAGCACCGCCCAGGCCAGACCGATCACGGCCCAGCTCCGCCGGCGTGCCGCCACCGACACGGCCAGAGCCAGCATCAACGGCACGGTGAACAGCGGGTCCACCACGGACACCACGTTCCAGGCCACCCGCACGTCCGAGAACGGCCACAGAAGCTGCGTGCCGTAAGAGGTACAGGCATCGAGCAGCCCGTGACTGCCGTAGCCGAGCAGGCAGTACGTCAGCAGCCGGGGAAAACCCAGGCGACGGCGCATCAGGGGATACAGCACCGCCGCACAGAGCGCGGCCCCCACCGGCACGAACACCAGCGCATGGCTTAACTGGCGGTGGTACTCGAGAAACAGCAGCGGGTCCGTGGATGACCGGATGAGCACGTCGAGGTCCGGGGCCAGTCCGGCGAGCAGACCCGCGAACGCCCCGGCGCGCAGTTCCGCCCGACCTGCCGGCGACGCGGCGACGGCGGCGCCCAGACTGCTCTGACTCAGAGGATCCATGCCGACTCCGCGATCCGACCTGGCTTCAGTCTACCCCGGCCCCGGCCCGGGGGCCGACGGCCGGGCGCGCCACGTCAGCTCGCGGCAGGGTCGGGCTGCATATCCGCGCACTGCGGGCAGATGCCGTGACTCACGGACACGGTGTCCATGAGGTATCGCTCCGGCGACTCCCAGACACCGTCTCCGGCCCGCACGCTGCGGCACCAGGCGCACACCGGCAGCACCTGAGACAGAGACTCGATGTCGAGGCGGGCCCGGCGCAGTTCGAGCTGGGTGACCACCGCCCGGCTGAGCACCTGCAGCCCCCGGATCTGCGAGGCCGTCAGGCTTCTCGGCCGTCGGTCGATGACGCACAGGGTACCGAGCCGGTGCCCGCCGTCCACGATCAGCGGTGTGCCGGCATACAGGCGGATGTGCGGTTCACCCGTCACCAGGGGATTGTCGACGAAACGCGGATCCAGGCGGGCGTCCGGCACCACCAGGACGGCGTCGGTCTCGATCGCGTGGGCGCAGAACGCCATGCAGCGCGGCGTCTCCCGTACCTCCAGGCCGACCCTCGATTTGAACCACTGCCGGTCGCCGTCGACCAGCGAGATCAGGCTGATCGGCGTATCGCAGATGGCCGCGGCCAGCTCGGCCAGTTCGTCGAACGTGCGTTCGCCGGCCGTGTCCAGCACGCGATACAGCCTCAGCGCCTGAAGCCGGGCGGACTCGTGGGACTCGCGCAACTCGTCGACCATGATCGTAGTCTAGTCCGGCTGTCCGCACTGGTGCCCGGCTGCCGGATCGTCCGACGCCAGCCTATGCCTGCCCGGCCTCAGACCGTCCCAGCCGTGACCTTGATCTCCACCCGGGCACCCGGCACCGCCAGTTCGGAGACGCCGATGGCCGTCCAGGCCGGCCAGGGCGCCTGCAGAAACTCGTCCTTCACCGCCAGAAACGCCCGCAGGTGATCCCGCAGGCCGACGTGAAAGGTCGTCAGTTCCAGCACGTCGTCGAATCCCAGCCCGGCCGCTTCGAGTATGCGCCCCACGGCCTGCCAGGCCAGCCGGAACTCCTCCGCCGGCTCCGCGGGAACCGCGCCGTCGGCGTCGAGGCCGAGCTGACCGGAACAGAGCAGCAGCCCGCCGTGACGCACGGCCGGCGCGAAATGGAAAGAGTCGTAGGCGTGCCGGTCCGCCGCCGGCAGGATCACGTCTCGTGCCATGGGATCACCTCCTCGTGTAAGCACCAGGGTACAGCGACCGGACACCGGGCTGGCGCCCGGCGCGTGCGCCGTCCGTTGACTATGACGACGCCATCCTCTAAAAGAAACCAGCACGACGGCTTTTTATGCCGGCGGCCTTGCCGAGGCTGTCGTCGAGCGTCGAAGTGGGACGATCCGGCGTCATCGGGACGCCGGAACCGCTGGTCTCCGGCCACGGGCCCACGGCATTCCAACGGGGAGTATCCGGTAGTCGAAAACTGACTCATCGCCGCAGTCGTCGTATCAGCGGGCGTTCCAATCCACGAGAGGGGTGGCTGCAGCCGCCCGGGGAGATCTCGAATGCGAACCCTGACCCGTTACCGCGCCGCAGGCGCCTTTCCACTCATCGCTGCCACCAGTCTGCTCGTGCCGATCCATGCGTCGGGCGCCACCCAACGCGACACATCCGGCGTCATCGAGGAAATCGTCGTCACCTCGCAACGGCGGGCGGAATCGATCCAGGACGTGCCGGTCGCCGTGACGGCGTTGCAGCGGGAGGACATCGAGCGCATATCGCCGCGCACCCTGCGCGACCTCGACGCCATGGCGCCGAACGTGCGCATCGGCATGGTGACCGCGGCCCCGGGCCAGGGCGCCATCTTCATTCGCGGGCTCGGCTACGCGGATGCAGAGAACAACCAGCCCCCGGCCGTGGGCGTGATCATCGACGGCATCTACCAGGGCACCAACACCGGACAGCTCATCGACACGTTCGACATCGAGCAGATCGAGATCAACCGCGGCCCGCAGGGCGTGCTGTACGGCAAGAACACGACGGGCGGAACGATCGTGGTGAAACGCACCCAGCCGCGGTTCAACGAGTTCGGCATCGATCTGTCCGGCCAGCTTGGCAGCGAGGACGAGCGGATCGCCAAAGCCAAGGTGAACGTGCCACTGGTCGACGACGTCCTGGCCGTGAAGCTCGGCGCCATCCACAAGGAGCGAGATGGTTTCTTCGACAACATCACCCGCGGCGGCGACGCCGGGGCGGACGAGTACGATGCCGTCACGTTCGCGCTCAAGTATCAGCCCAACGACCGGTTCGACGCCCTGTTCACCTACGACTGGATTGATCAGGGTGGTGACATCGCGCCCCAGGATCCGCGCTGGAACGGCGACGATCCCTACGTCAACGAGGCCGACTACGACGAATTCCAGCGGCTCGACGTGGACATGTACGGCCTGACGCTGAACTTCCAGATCGGCGGCGGCGCCAGCCTCGAAAGCATCACCGGCTACATCGACTCCACCGACGTCACCGGCCAGGACTTCGACGGCTCGACCCTCGACAGTCTCGCCACGCCCATCGCCCAGCTCCACACGCTGCGGGACCGCGACTACAAGCAGTTTTCCCAGGAGCTGAAGCTCGCCGGGCAATTCAACGAGGCATGGTCCTACATGGTCGGCGGGTTCTACTGGGACGCGGAGTTCGATTTCGCCCAGGGCACGAACCAGGTCATCGCGATACCTTCGGTCGCACTGGGCGTGCCGTTCGGCACGCCGTGCGCACTGTTCATGCTGCCGAGCCCGTCCCTGGACCCCTCGTTGTGCCAGCTTCCGCCCGGCTTCACCGCGCAAAGGACGCGGGAGGACGTGGAATCCGTCGCCGTTTTCGGGTCTCTGGACTGGCAGGTCACGGATTCCTTCTCGCTGGGCGCCGGCGTACGCTGGCTGGAGGAAGACAAGGACTTCGTCACCGCGTTCCACCAGGGTGTCCCGCCGGATCAGGGCCCCACCAACGTCTACGGTCTGACGATACTGCCGCCCACCGAGGCAGCCGGCCCCCCCATCGTCGGCCCGGCCGAAGCCTCGGATAGCTGGAACGACACGATATTCCGCTTCACGGCCAACTGGAACGTCACGCCGAACAATCTGCTCTACGCCTCTTACGCGGAAGGATACAAGTCCGGCGGCATTCACAACCGCGGCGTGCAGCCGGAGTTCCTGGCCTACGATCCCGAATCGGTGAAGAGCTACGAGGTCGGCAGCAAGAACGTGCTGATGGACGGCCGGGTGACCTTGAACCTGGCAGCCTTCAGAACCGACCGGGAGGGGGTCCAGGCCGCCTCCGTGATCACGCTGCCAAACAACCAGCCACCGGGCACCAACACCATCGTCAACAACATCCCCAAGCAGGAGCTTTGGGGTCTCGAAGTCGAAGCCAATACCTATCTCACGGAATCCTTCTCCATGCGCTTCGCCGCCGGCTACATCGATGCGGAGACCAAGAGCTACACCCTCGATTCCCGGCGCACCGGCTTCAACCCCGACGGTACCGCGTGCAATCCGTTCACCAATCCAGCGCTGTTCCCCAGCGCGCCGGCGACCGAGCCGAACGACTGCCCGCAGGTGCCCTTCGAAGGCGGTGACGTGCTGTTCGTCCCGGAGTGGAACTACTCCGTTACCGCAGCCTACGACCGGGTCTTCCGTGGCGGGCAGTTCCACGCCTCCGCCACCTGGCGAGCTCAGGACGACTTCAACATCGCCGGCTCGCCGCCCAACGATTTCATCGTCGAGGACGGCTACGGCCTGCTCGATGCCCGCCTGAGCTACCAGTGGAACCTTGCCGGCGAGGATACGCTCAGGGTCTCGGTCTACGGCAAGAACCTGCTAGATAAGGAGTACCGGGAACAGATCCTGCTGCTCGGCGTCGACGGCGGCTTCCAGGGCTGGGGGCCGCCACGGCAGGTGGCGCTGGAGGTGGTCTACTCGCGCTGAGCGCATACCCCTGTAGGAGCGCTCTCCAGAGCGCGATTCTGCCGGGCAGGATCGCGCTCCGAAGGCTGCCCCCAGAAGCGCTCCTGCAGGGACGGGTCAGTACTGGGCGGTGCCGCCGTCGACGCTCAGCAGCGCGCCGGTGATGCCGCCGCCGACGTCCGAAGCCAGCAGCAGCGCCAGCGCCGCGACCTCCTCCACCGTTACCGGACGTTCCAGCGCCGAGTCCTTGGCGAAAGCGTCGACCATCTCATCGAAGGTCATACCCATCGCCTGCGCTGTCGCGGGACCGTTGCGGCGGATGATGTCGGTGATCACCAGCCCGGGGCAGATGGCGTTCACCGTCACGCCGGCGGCGCCTACTTCCCGCGCCACCGACTTCGTGAGGCCGTTGATGGCGTGCTTGGCGGCGGTATAGGCGGTGAACACCGGCTTGCCGTGCTTGCCTTCCACCGAGGAGACGTTGATCACCCGGCCCCAGCCCCGCTCCACCATGCCCGGCAGGGCCCGGCGGGTGGCCCAGAACGTCGAGTACAGGTTCCACTTCAGCACGTGGTCCCATTCCTCGTCGGTCACCTGCACCAGCGGCTGCAGGTCGCTGGCACCGCCGGCGTTGTTCACCAGAATGTCCACGGCGCCGAGACCGCCGGCGGCGGCATCGACGAAACCTTCCACGTCGCGCTGGACCGTGGCATCGCCGGCCACGAACAGCACCCGATCCTCGCTGCCGAGTCGGGACGCGACCTCCCTCCCCCGCGCTTCGTTCCGGGCCATCAGCGCCACCCTGGCGCCGGCATCGAGAAACACCTCCGCGATGCCGAGACCGATGCCGGCGGTTCCGCCGGTGATGGCGGCGACCCTGCCTTCGAGTTGCATTACCCCTCCCCGTCTGCGTCGCTAGAGTCCCAGCACCGCCTTGGCGATGATGTTCTTCTGCACTTCCTGAGAGCCGCCGAAAATCGACGCCGCCCGGGCATTGAGATATCGCGCGGTCACCGTCTCGGCATGGTCCGCCCCGACCCAGGCTTCGTTGGCGCCGTTCAGGGAAATGAGATTGGCATGGGGCAGGCCGTAGTAGCCGATGGCTTCGAGCTTGAGGGTCGTCAGATCCTGCTCGATGGCGACCGAGGTGTTCTTGGCCAGGGAAGAGCCGGCCCCCGGCGACTCGCCCCGGGACATCCGGGCCAGTGTCGCCAGCTCCGAGAATGCGAGCGCCTGCAGGCGGATCTCGAGCTCCGCCAGGCGACGCCGGAACGCCGGTTCGTCGAGCAGACTGCCCTGCCCCTGCGGCTCACGCGCGGCCATGGCCTTGAGCTCCCCCAGGGCCACCTCCAGCCGGGGCGCCGAGCCGCCGCCGCCGCGCTCGAACTCGAGCAGGTACTTGGCCACGGTCCAGCCCTCGTTCTCCGGCCCGACTCGGTTCGCCTGAGGCACCCGCACATCGTCGAAGAACACCTGGTTCACCTCGTGATCCCCTGCCAGGGTGACGATCGGCTCTACCGTGATTCCGGGCGCGTTCATCGGAATCAGCAGAAACGTGATGCCGGCCTGGGGCCGGCCGCTCGAATCCGTGCGCACCAGGCAGAAAATGTGATCCGCGAAGTGCGCGTGGGTGGTCCAGATCTTGGTGCCGTTGACGATGTAGTCGTCGCCGTCGCGGTCCGCCCGGGTCTTCAGGCTCGACAGGTCCGACCCCGATCCAGGCTCCGAGTAGCCCTGGCACCAGTAGTGCTCACCGGACAGGATCCGCGGCAGGTAGTACTGCTGCTGCTCCGGCGTGCCGTACCGGAACAGCACCGGCGCGAGCATTCTCAAGCCGAGAGGAATGAGCCCCGGCGCGCCCGCCTTCGCCGACTCCTCGGCGAAGATGTACTTCTGAGTGACGCTCCAGCCGGTACCGCCGAATTCCTCCGGCCAGGCCGGCGCGGCCCAGCCCCGGTCGGCGAGGATCTGCTGCCAGCGCATCGCCAGATCCTTGTCCGCGAACACCGTGGTCACCCTGGCCGCAGCGTCGCGCATCTCCGGGGTCAGATGCCCGTCGAAGAATTCGCGCACCTCCCGGCGGAACGCCTCGTCGGCGTCACTGAACGTGAAATCCATCGAATTTCTCCATCGTACGAAATCAGCCGACGCGCCGGATCGGATCCCTGCCGTCCCAGCTCGCGCCCGCATCGCGGATCATATCGAACAGGCCACGCATGCCGTCGTCCAGGGCGATCAGCTCCGTGATGGTACCGGGATGCGCCGTCGTATCCAGGTAACAGAAGTTCCGGCCGTGCTGCAGGCGCTCGGGCACCGGCGCGAGCCGGCTCAGCACGTCCTCGATGTCGTCGACGAAGAATCCCACGTGATGCAGCCCCAGCCGCCCCTCGTCGAGCCACTCGCGATAGATCGAGGGAGCGTCGTTGTGCTGGACCACGAGCTCGATCTGCAGATCGCCGGAATTCGCCAGAGCGATGCTGATGTCCGCGCCGCAGGGCTCGCCCCGGTAGACCGGCTCCACCATGGCCACGTGCTCGAGCACATGGAACGGCCCCACGCCCAGATGCGTGGCCCAGTGCCGGGCCGCCTCCTCGAGGTCCTCCACCAGGTAGCCGTTCTGGCGTACGGGTCCGAACAATCGGCTCATGCCTCACCTCCCTCGCCCGAACCTGAGAACAGCCCCTCGGCCTGTACGTCTGCCAGAGAATCCTGAAACACCTCGATCAGCAGGTCCACCTCGGCGTCACCGTGGGCGGCCGACAGGAACGCCCGCTGGGTTCCCGGCACCAGCACACCGCGATTCAGGGCGTGCAGGTAGAACGCCTTCTCCGCCGCCGCGTTGTCCGGACGGACGTCGCGCATGCTGTTCACCGGCTCGCGCTGGAAGAACATGTGGAACATGCTGCCCACCTGGTTCATCCGGGCCGGGATCTGCCGATCCTCGCAGAAGCCGTTGACGGCCGCCGCGAGCCGGTCGCCGGCAGCGTCGAGACGGGCGTAGATCTCCGGATGGGCCCGCAGGTGGTCGACCGCGGCGGCACCCGCTTCCATGGTGAGGGGATTGCCGGAGAACGTGCCGCCGGAGAATATGCCCCGCTCGGCGCCGAGCCCGGTGAACACGCTCATGACGTCCGCCCGGCCGGTGACCGCCCCCACCGGCAGACCGCCGCCGAGCACCTTGCCGTAGGTGGCCAGGTCCGGGACCACCCCGAATCGTTCCTGGGCGCCGCCGTAGGCGAGCCGGAAGCCGGTGATCACCTCGTCGATGGCGAACAGCACGCCGGCTTCACGGCACACGGCCGCCAGCTCCGTCAGAAATTCGCCGGTCTCCGGCTGGGGATTCGAGCTCTGCACCCCTTCCACCATCACCAGCGCCAGCTCTCCCGCCTGGCGGCGGATCGTGTCGAACGCCGCCGGATGCCGGTATGGCAGCCAGGTCACCAGATCGTCGAGCGCCCCGGGAATGCCGTGTCCCATGGGCAGCTTGGCCGGCGCATCCACCGGGCTGCCGGGGTCGGTGATCCACATGCCGTAATCGTGGGCGCCGTGATAGCAGCCGTCGAACAGCGCGATGCGCTCGCGACCGCTCCATCCCCTGGCGGCGCGAATGGCGTACATGGTGGCCTCGGAACCGGTGTTGCAGAACACCACCCGCTCGGCGCAGGGGCTCGCCTCGTGGAGCAGTGTCGCCAGCTTCATCTGGGAGACGGTATGGATGCCGAACATCCAGCCGAGCTCGGTTCTCGCCTTGATGGCCGCCTCGATCTCCGGGTGCCGGTGGCCGAGGATGTGCAGGCCGAAGCCCACCGACGTGTCGAGATAGCGGTTGCCGTCGGCATCGAACACCCACGGCCCCTCGCCGCGATCGATGAAGATCGGGTGCGGCATCTCCAGGTTGGCGGCCAGTCCGGAATTGAGGATCTCGGCGCGCTCGGCGGCGATGGACCGGGAGCGCGGCGTGCGGCGGGCGAGCTCCGCTCTGGCCTCGGCGGCCCGCATCAGCGTCCGGACAGCCGGGCGACCACCGGCGCGAACGCCTCCATCGCCGCATCCCCCACCGTCACGTAGGAGATGCCGAACTGCTCCCGGCGCCGTTCGAGCTCCTCGCAGATCGTGTCCACCGAGCCGAACAGCGCGTGGGGATGCTCGCGCATCTCGTCCTCGCTGAAGCCGAAGGCCTGGGCCATGTTGGCCAGCGGGCCGCTGGGGTCGTCCATCACGAACGTGAAATAGGCGCCGATCTCGATCTCGAGGTCGTCGAAGCGGGCGCCGGCCCCCTCGCGGACCCAGCCGAGCTTGCGCCGGGTCTCGTCCGCCGACGAGGAGCGCACCCCGTCCGGTCCGATGACGCCGGCCCGATTGTTGAAATTCAGGCTGACGATGTCCGCCTCCCGGCCCGCCAGGCGCAGGATGCGGGGGCTGCCGCCGCCGATCATGAGCGGCGCCCGGCCGACCGGTTTGGGCTGTCCTTCGAAGCCGTGCCAGCGGATCGTGGCGTTGTCGACGTCGGCGAGCCCGGTCCCCCGGAACGCCTTCAGCCCCTCGATGACGTCGGCCAGCCGGTCGATGCGCACCGCCGGTGGGTCGAAGGTCATGCCCGCGGCCGCATATTCCTCCTGCAGCCAGCCCGCGCCGAGACCGAGCTCGAGTCGTCCTTCCGAGAGCATGTCCAGGGTCATGGCGCTTTTGATCAGCACCAGCGGGTCGTGATAGTCGATGCAGAACACCCGGCAGCCGACCTGGAGGCTGGAGGTCACGGCAGCCGCGTGGGCCATCGCCGGAATCGCCGCCAGATTCTGCACCGGGTGGTTGGTCTTCTCGATGGCCGGCCCGGGGCCGAGGAGGTGGTCGGCGAGATGCAGGGCGGAATAGCCCAGCGCTTCCACGCGCCGGGCGCGTTCGGTCCAATCCAGCGCCGAGTCGGCGTTGAACGACTGCACCGCAAAGCGGAACGGTCGGCCCATGTTGCTCCCCCCTCCCTGAAGCGAACGGCGTCGAACGATTGCCGTCGACGGTGTTTTCCGGGAGCATAGGTACGCTAAAATAGTCAGTCAAGATTGTTTTTTTAGCCGTATCCATCTGAGGGGAGCAGAGGAACCATGGCAGAGGTCAACCGTCAGTTTCTGCTGGCCGCGCGCCCGCAGGGCATGGTCAAGGAGAGCGACTTCCAGTACCACGAGGCGCCGGTACCGGAGCCGGACGACGGCCAGGTCCTGATCCGCACCCGCTACATCTCCCTGGACCCGTCCATGCGCGGGCAGATGGAGAACCGCGCCGACTACGTGGCGCCGCTCGAGATCGGCGACGTGATGCGGGCCGGCGCCGTCGGCGAGGTCGTGCGCTCGCGCCACCCCGGCATTGCCGAAGGCACGCTGGTGACCGGCGCGCTGGGGATGCAGGACTACGCGCTGTCGGACGGCCGCCAGCCGCCGCTGCGCCGTTTCCCGGCCGACGTCGACCCTACCCAGGCACTGGGGGTGCTCGGCAACACCGGCATGACGGCCTACTTCGGCCTGCTCGAGCTCGGTCGCCCACGCTTCGGCGACACCATGGTGGTGAGCGGCGCCGCCGGCGCCACCGGCAGCATCGCCGGACAGATCGCCCGGATCCACGGCTGCCGGGTCATCGGGATCGCCGGCAGCGCCGAAAAGTGCCGCTGGCTCACCGACGAGCTCCGCTTCGATGCCGCCATCGACTACCGCAGCGACGACGTCGGCGCGGCCCTCGACACCCATTGCCCCGACGGGATCGACATCTACTTCGACAACGTCGGCGGCGACATTCTCGACCTCTGCCTCGAGCGCATCGCCACCAGTGCCCGGGTGGTGGTGTGCGGCGGCATCTCTCGCTACAACGCCACCGGCCCCCTGCCCGGCCCGAAGAACTACTTCAACCTGGTGTTTCGCCGGGCCCGCATGGAGGGCTTCATCGTCCTCGACTACGCGCCCCGCTTCGACGAGGCGACCCGGCAGATGCGGGCCTGGATCGAAGCCGGCCGCCTGACCCAGCAGGCGACCGTGGTGGATGGCTTCGCCGAGCTGCCGCGGGCGCTGATCCGCCTGTTCGAAGGATTCAACACCGGCAAACTCATGGTCAGGAACGACTGACCGACCGCGACGGGGAGACAACCATGAGCACCCAGGACGTTCTGACCCAGCCCCTCGATGCCACCACCCCGCTGAGCCCCGAGGTGCTGGCCTGCCCCCACGCCTACAACGCGCGGCTGCGCCGTGAGGCACCGGTTTACCGCTGCCCACACACCGGCATCGTGTTCGTCTCCGACTACGCCACGGTGCGCACCGTGGCGAAGGACCATCGAACATTCTCCAACCGCTTCGGCCAGGCCATGCGCTCGGAAGGCGAGGTGGATCCGCGGATCGTGGAGGCCCAGAAGACCGGCTACCCGCCGGTGGACACCATGCTCACCCAGGACCCGCCCCTGCACCGACGCTACCGCGGCATGGTCAATCAGGCCTTCACCGCGCGCCGGGTGTCGACCCTGGAGCCCTACATCGAGGCACTGTGCCACGAGCTGATCGACGGCATGGCCGACGCCGGCCGCTGCGAGTTCGTCGCCGACTTCGCCGAGCGGGTGCCGATGACGGTGATCGCCGACCAGCTCGGCGTGCCCCTGTCCGACTACGAGCTGTTCAAACGCTGGTCCGACGCCTTCGTCGCCCAGCTTTCCCGGCTGGCGACCCCGGACGAGGAACTCGAGGCGGTGAAGCTCATCGTCGAGTTCCAGCACTACTTCGCCGACAAGCTGGAAGCACGCCGCACGGATCCGAAAGACGACATCATCTCGGACATCGTGCACGCCCGCCTGGACGACGAGCGGCCGCTGGAGGTCGCCGAAATGCTGTCGATCCTGCAGCAGCTCCTGGTGGCCGGCAACGAGACCACGACCCACAGCATCGCCGAGGGGGTGCTGCTGTGGATCCGGCATCCGGATCAACTCGCCCTGCTTCGGGAGGACCCCGACCGGGTAGAGAACTTCACCGAGGAGGTGCTGCGCCTGGCTTCGCCCACGGCCAACATGTGGCGCCTCGCCACTGCCGACACCCGGCTCGGCGACGTGGACGTGCCGGCCGGCACCATGGTTCAGATCCGCTTTTCCTCGGCGAACCGGGACGAAGCCGTGTTCCCGGAACCCGATCGGCTCGACGTCACCCGGGACAACGCCCGCAGTCACCTGGCGTTCGGCCACGGGGTGCACATGTGCATCGGCGCGAGCCTGGCCCGCAAGGAGATGAACGTGGCGTTCCGGGTGCTGCTGGAACGTCTCGACGATCTGGCGCTGGACTGCGACGAGGCGGAGCTGACCTACGCGCCCAACGTGCTGCTGCGCGGCCTGTCGGCCCTGCCGCTGCGCTTCACCGTCCGGCCGCGGGGGCAGTCCGCACCGGCCTGAGCCTGTCAGCGCGACTCTGCAACCCAGCGGATCGCATTGCCCAGCAACTGCCGGAACTGGGGATTGGCATAGGCGACGGGCCCGTCTCCGCACTGCAGATAGACGATGCGGCTGCGCCCCACCTCCCGGGTCCAGCCGATCAGGGCGCTGCCCGGCGGGTGCGCCCAGCCCTCGTTGTCGAACATCCGGTGATCGCGCACGGCGCGGGCAGCGGAGTAGAAATTTTCCGCCACGAAGTCGTGCTCGCTCGCGAGCAGCGGGTTTACGTCCGATTCGAACACCTCGTAGAGATAGAGCTCGTCGGTGATGGAGAAGGTGTCCGGCAACCCCTCGGTCACCGGATGCTGCGCCAGGACCCGCACTCGGTGGCTCACGTCGTGCCGGTAGCCGGAATCCTGACGGGCGCGGCCGCGCACCGTCTGCGGCAGATACAGGAACCGGCCGCCGATCAGCTCGCCGTATTCCGGCCAGGCTGGCCAGCCGGCGATGGCATGGTGCAGGAACACGAAGCCGTGACCGGCTTCCACCAGCGCCATGAAGCGCCGGCGATAATCCCGATCCGGCGCGATGAATTGCGGCCCGGCATCCTGATGGAAGCGGATGCCGGGCATGTCGTAGAGCACCAGCGCGTCGTAGGCGGATGCCCGTTCCACGTCGAACAGGTTCTGAGCGTCCGGCTGCGGCACGTGGGTCCAGCGCAGCGCCGGATAGGCGTCGAACATGGCGAAGAACGGCTCTGCCTCGTAGGGATGGCCGCCCGTGACCACCAGCACCCGGTGATCGGCGCCGCTCACGTGAACTCCGGCACCGGCACGATGATCGGCGGACGGTCGGCGCTCTGGCGCAGCCGCACCTCGCCGTTGGCACCCCGGGCCAGCAGGTCCAGCACGTCCCCGGCCAGCACCTCTGCCGGCATCAACGGCAATCCGGCCGCCCGCAGTGCCTCGGGCACGATGGCGGTGTCGACGCCGCCGGGGCAGATCGCGTTGAGCCGCAGCCGCTCTCCCTCCGGCGCCGCCGCGGCGACACTGCGCACCAGACCGATCAGCGCATGTTTGGTCGCGGCATACATCGGATCCACCGGCAACGGCACCAGGCCCGCCAGGGACGCGGTGACGCAGATCGCGCCGTCCCGCCCGCGCATCTCCCCGAGCAGGGCCTGGAGGCCGAACACCACGCCGCCGAGATTGATGTCGACGATGCGCCGGTAGCGAGCCTCCGGCAGATCTTCCAGCGGCAGGAACCGTGCGTCCGCCGGCATGCTCATGACACCGGCGTTCAGGTGCACGTAATCCGGCACGCCGACCACGTCCCGGCACTGCGCCACGGCCGCGAGCCAGGCATCGCGGCGCGACACGTCGCAATGGACGAAGACGGCGCCCAGCTCCCGGGCGAGCGCCGTGCCCGCCTGCCGGTCGATGTCCAGCAGCACCGGCCGCGCCCCGGCATCCGCCAGCCGCCGCGCCACTGCGGCGCCGATCCCCCGGGCCGCTCCGGTCACCAGGGCGATGCGCCCGGGCTCGATGTTCGTCGTCATGGCCGTCTCCCCTCCCGGCGATCGGTGCCGAGCCATTGACAAGTCAGGCCCGGAACAAAAACAATCAGTCTACCCGGTTTTTTACGCGAGCCAAACGACCGGGCGAGGGGTGGTCTGCCGTGAACGCTGCACCGGAACTGTCGCTGGAGGACCGCCAGGCGCTGCAGGACGTCATGCAGCGCTATGCCGCCGCGGTCGACGATCGCGACCTCACGGCCTACGCAGAGCTGTTCACCGAAGACGTCGGCGTTCATGGCTTCGCGGACGATGTGATCGAGGGGCGGGACGCCTGGGTGGCCTTCGTCACCAGGGCGCTGGAGCGCTTCGGCGCTACCCAGCACCTGCTGGCGCCTCAGCTCGCCCGCGCCACCGCCGCGGGCGCGCACTGTCGGACGGACTTTCAGGCCACCCACGAGCTGGCCGACCGGCCGGAACGGCTGTTCGTCCTCTGGGCCTGCTACGAGACCGATCTGGTACGAACTCCGAACGGTTGGCGGATTCACCGACACGAACTCGTGCGCCGCGCCGAGCGCACCTGGTAGCGACGAGGAACACAGCGATGCAGGCGGGACTGGTCACCGGCAAACACCGGATCGAGCTGCGGGAGTTCCCGGACCCACGACCCGCGCCCGGCACAGCCGTGGTGCAGATCGCCTACTGCGGCATCTGCGGCACGGACGTGCACGCCTATCAGTCGGGGGCCCCTTACAACCCGGCCATCTGCGGCCACGAGTGGTCGGGCACCGTTTCCCATGCGGCCCCGGACGGCGGTCCTCGTGAGGGGGATCGCGTGGCCATGGGCATCGCCGCCGCCTGCGGTCGCTGCACGACCTGCCTGCGCGGCGACCACGATCACTGCGAGCAGGCCTTCGCCGGGCTCATCGGCCAGGGACCGCTGGCCGCGGCCCACGGCGGCTTCGCGCCCGCCATCGCCATCGACGCCAGCCGCCTCTACGCGGTGGCCCGGGGCATCGACGACGCCAGCGCGGCGTTGCTGGAACCCGCGACCATTGCCCTGCACGCGGTGCGGCGCACGCCGATGCGCCTGGGGGACGTGGTGGTGGTGATCGGCGCGGGGCCCATCGGCCTGCTGGTCGCTCAGTGCGCGCGCCTGGCAGGCGCTGGCACGCTGATGGTCGTCGAGCCGAGCGCTGAACGCCGGGCCATCGCCGGGCAACTCGGCGCCGAGGTGCTGATCGACCCGAACCAGGAGGATACGGCGGATCGAATCCGTCAGGTCAGCGGCCGTGATGGCGCCGACGTGGTCTTCGAATGCGCCGGCATCCCGGCCACCGTCGATACCGCCGTGGCCCTGTGCCGGCGCGGTGGCGCCGCGTCGCTGGTGGGCGTGCCAGAGGGTGCCTCCACGATTCAGACCGCCGCCTGGCTGGTGAAGGAGATCCGCCTCAACGCGTCGCTGGGCTATCAGCGCGAGGAATTCGATCTGACCCAGGCGCTGGTGCTGGACGGCCGCCTGAAGCTGCCGCCGCTGCACACGTCCACCGTCGACCTCGAGGGGCTGCCCAAGGCGTTCGAAACCCTCGCCCGGGACCCGGACGAGATCAAGATTCTCGTGAAACCCACTGCCTGACAGCCTTCGCCGCGCGCGGAGCGGGAGCTTGCCGATGAATACCAGCAGCATCGACCGCAGCCGGGCCAGCCTGGTGGCCATGGCACGACACAACATGGCGTCGACGCGTTCCGGCACCATCGATCAGACCGCATCGGTGCTGGAGGTGCCCGCACGGCGCTACTATGATCCGGAGCGTTGGCGTCTGGAGGTGGACCGGGTGTTCCGCCGACTGCCGCTGATGCTGGCGATGAGCTGCGAGCTGCCCCGGCCCGGTGACTTCAAGACCCTGGAGGCGGCCGGGGTTCCAGTGCTGCTGGTGCGCGACGAAGGCGGCGCGGTGCGCGCCTACGTCAATTCATGCAGTCATCGCGGCGCGGTGGTGGTCACGGAGCAGAGCGGCAACCGGCGGCGCTTCACCTGTCCGTACCACGCCTGGACCTACGACCATGGCGGTCACCTGGTGGCGGTGTATGCCGAGCAGGACTTCGGCCACATCGAAAAATCCTGCCATGGCCTCACGGCGCTGCCGGTGGGCGAGCGGGCCGGCATGATCTGGGTGACCCTCGATCCGCACTCGACCCTGGACATCGACACTTTCCTGTGCGGCTACGACAGCCTGCTCGAGCACTTCGGCTTTGCCGACTGGACCCTCTACGACCAGCGCACCGTCGCAGGCCCCAACTGGAAGATCGCCTACGACGGCTACATGGACCTCTATCACCTGCCGATTCTGCATCGCAACACCTTCGGCAGCGACATGCCCAACCAGGCCCTCTACTACGCCTGGGGTCCCCACCAGCGGGTCGCCTCGCCCGATCCGGGCCTGCTGGAGCTCGAGGACCTGCCCGAGGCGCAGTGGCCGGTGGAGCCCCTGCTGGCGAGCGTGTGGACCATCTTCCCCCACGTCTCCATCGCCTCCTTCGACGGCGGCGGCGGCCGGGCCGTGATGGTGTCGCAGCTCTTCCCCGGCGACTCGCCGCTGGAATCCCGCACCGTGCAGAACTACGTGATGGCGACGCCGCCCGCGGACGACACGGTGCGCCAGGCGGCGGACGAGCAGTTCAGGCTGCTCGAGCACGTGGTGCGCGACGAGGACTACGCCACCGGCCTGCGCCAGCAGCGGGCGCTCATGGCCCGCCCCGGCGCGACGGTGCTGTTCGGCCGCAACGAAGGCGGCGGCCAGCGTTTCCACGCGTTTCTCGACCGGCTGCTGGAAACGGAGGATGCGGACCTGCCCGACCTGTTCCGGGCGTGGAACTGAACTGAGCCGCCGTCAGGCCCGCTCGATGCAGTACCTGAGCCCACGCCGCAGCAGCTCGTAGTACTCGGGCCTCTCCCAGCTACCGCGCTCGATCCGGGGGTAGTAGTCCATCAGCGGGCGCATGTCGTAGTGACCGCGGCAGTGTCCGAGGTTCAGATACAGCACCTCGCCGTCACCCACCCTATGGATGTAGTAAACCGGCCGCGGCGCGTCGTCGTGCCAGTCCGACTCGATGAAACCGGGGGCCTCGCCGCGGTACTCGGTGTCGAGCAGCACGTGCAGGTCACCGTGGATGCGCGACAGGTACAGCTCGTCGTCGGTCTCGAATTCGCCGATTCCGGCCACCAGCTCGTGATCCGGGTCGGCAACCCGCACCCGGAAAGGCTGAATCGGCGGGTGGGCGATGAACTGCGTGCCCAGGGTCTGCATCAGGACCGGCGCCGTCTCCGGTGCGTTCACGCCGTCGTCGAGAAACTCGAGGATCGAGTTGGTGCCGTGCAGCGCGAACCAGCGGCCGCCGCCGGCCACGTAGTCCCGCAGCGCCTGCTGCTCGGCCTCCGTCGGCACCAGGTTGCAGGTGTAGGTCACCAGAAAGTCGCTGGCAGTGATGGCCGCCAGGTCGTGGTAGTCCGCGGCCACCCGGCAGCGCACGCGCTCGTGCTTGGCCAGCAGCTTCAGCAGCTCCAGGCGGGCGAAATCGATGTCGTGAAACTGACCGGCGGCGACCAGGTAGACGTCGATCATGGAGTCGGCGGCCGCCACGTCAGTACTGGATGCGTTTGGTGAAGCCACCGTCGATCACCAGGTTGGCGCCGGTGGTGAAAGACCCCAGGGGGCTCGCCAGCAGCGCCACCTGGGCGGCCACCTCCTCCGCCCTGCCGAGCCGGCCGAGGGGAATGTCGGCTTCGGTCTGGTCGAAGAACGCCCGCATGTGCTGCTTGATGTTGTCCCAGGCCCCACCCTCGATGAAGATCGGCCCCGGACAGATCGAATTGACCCGGATGCCCTTCGGGCCGAGGTCCTGGGCCAGCGCCCCGGAATACTGAATCATCGCCCCTTTCATCGCGTTGTAGGCGTTGGCGCCGATGAACTTCTCCAGCGCGGCGGTGGAGGAAATCATGGCGATGGAGGCGTTCTCCGAGCTCTCGAGAAGCGGCAGGGCCGCCTCCACCAGCCGCACCGTGCCCAGCACGTCGTGCTCGAAATTGGCCCGCCAGCCCTCCTCGCCCGGGGCGTTGCCGCCGCTGACGTTGGACACCAGACAGTCCACGCCGCCGAGCGCATCGGCCGCGGCGGCCACCCAGGCTTTCAGGGCCTCGCCGTCGCCCACGTCCACGGCCTGGCCGAAGGCATTCACGCCTTTCGCCTGCAGGGCCTCCACGGCCGTCTGCACGTCGGCGTCGGTGCGTGAGCAGATCGCGACGTCGCACCCCTCGTCTGCGAGCGCATCCGCAATGGCGCGGCCGATACCTTTGGTCCCGCCCGTCACCAGCGCCCTGTTTCCCTTCAGCTTCAGATCCATCGTGCTCTCCCGGTGTTGGTCTTTGGTCTGATCGTTGCCGCGTCTGCCGTGCTGGCGCCGGGGTCAGCGTGGCGGCAGGCCGCGCCGCTCCCGCTCGCGATTCATCCGCACCGCGTCCGCCTCCAGCCGCGGCGACTTCTCCGACTCCGGCAGCTCACCGCGCATGTCCCGGGCCGCCTTCTCGGCATCGTAGGTGATCCACTTCACCGGCTCGATCTCGAGGATCACCCGCAGCGGCGAATCGAGCAGGCGGTAGAACGCATCCTCCCCCTGCTGATCCCCGGGATTGAGCTTGGCGGCCAGCGCCCGGTAGAACCAGGCCTTGGTCGAATCGTCCTCGTGGAAGGTCGCGAGTCCCTTCATGGTTGCCGCGCCAGCCACCCGGGAGCCGGCGGTGCCGCTCACCGACACGGAGACACGGTTGTCACGCCGGATCGCTGCAGCGCGATGTCGGTGGGCCGCAAAGGTCAGCCACACCCTGCCCTCGTGCCAGACGTAGGCGTGGATCACCCCGACGGGCCAGCCTTCCCGGGTCGCCCACATCAGCACGCACTCGCCCGCCTCGTGCATGAGCCGGTCTATCCGGTCCTCGCTCATGGCGTAGATGGAGACGATCTCGTGGTCGTGAGACGTATCGGACACGCTTCCTCCCCCGGCCCGCCGACCTCCCCGGCCGGCAAAACAGTCATGACTGTTGGTTTTGATGCTAGCCGACGACGGCGCCTCAGGCAACGGCCACCAGACAGACGGCGACCGGCCACGCGGGACCGGTCAGCTGCGCCCTTCGAGCTCCGCCCGCCGGGCATAGCGCGGCGGGCGGCGTCCGTGCTCGTCGAGCACGTCGAACTCTTCGGCCAGATCCTCGACCCACTGGATGGTGCCGCTGCGGGCCATGAGGTCGCCGGCACCCAGCAGCGCCGCCGCCGCCCGGCCGACGAACAGCGGGGTCTGGGCCGCGGACACGTCCATACCCCGCGCCTCGGCAACGCTGCGCACGAACTCGGTGGCCACCGAGCCGGGATAAAGCACCACCGCCGCCACTCCTTGCGGTTCGAGTTCCAAGGCCATGTCCGCCGTGAGCCGGTCCAGGCCCGCCTTGCCGGCACCGTAGGAGCAGGAGAAGTGATAACCGAGACCGCCCGGCGAAGAGACGTTGAGGATCGCCGCGCCCGGCCCCCCCGCGAACAGCAACGGCGCCGCGTACCAGCTGGCTACGTAATGGGCACGCAGCCCGATCCCGACCTGATCGTCCCAGATTCCGAGAGGATGTTCCCAGAAGCCGCCGCCCCAGGCCGGCGGATCCGGAACCTTGTAGACATTGTTCACGAGGAAGTCGATGTGGCCGGAGGCGTCACCGATGGTCCGGAACAGCGCCTCGATGGCGGCATCGTCACCGTGATCGCACTCGATGGCATGACCACGGCCACCCGCGTCCGTGACTTCGCGGGCGGTGGTGTCGATGGTGGTCGCGCCGTCACCGCGGGTGCGGCCAGTCACGTAAACTTCACAGCCCTGCTCGCCCAGAGCGATGGCGATGCCCTTGCCGATACCCCGGCTCGCGCCGGTCACCACGGCGATCCTTCCCGATAACGCGCTCATGCATGTCTCCCCGTCAGCACCGATCCGGCAGAGCATAGCAAAATACCAGCACACTTGACTGTTTTGGCGGATTTGGCACACTCGCCCGCAGTGGTGTCCACCACAGGGGGAGAGCGTCGATGACCACAGCGACCAGCGAAGCCGCAGCCGACATGCTGCGGCGCCATTCCCTCGGCGATCCGGACGTGCTCGAGAACCCCACGGCGTACCACCACGCGCTGCACGCCCGGCCTATCCACTACGATGCCCGGCTCGGCTTCTACGTCTGCTCCACCTACCACCTGATGCGCCGTATCCTGCGGGATACCGAAACGTTTTCCAGCGTCGACAGCCAGACCGTGGACAGCCTGCGTGAGCCGCCACCGGAAGTCGTGGCATTGCGGCGTCGTTCCTGGGCTCCGGTGAACACACTGGTCACCAACGACCCGCCGTCACACACCCGGTTCCGCAGGATGGTGGACGCGCCCTTCCGGCCACGCAGCATCGACCGCCTGAGGGCAGCCATCCGCGGGATCGTCGAGAACACCGTCGACGGATTCGTCGCGTGCGGCCGGTGCGAGGTCGTTCGTGAACTGGCCATCCCCATACCCATCAACGTGATCGCCGACATGCTCGGGCTCGAGCGCAGCCTCGCGCCGCGCATCAAGGCCTGGTCGGATGCCTCCGTGGAACCGCTGGGCATGAAGGTCAGCGACGAACGGCTGATCGAATGCGCCCGTCTAATCAAGGAGTTCCAGGACTTCATCGGCGCCGAACTCGATGCCCGACGCAAGGCACCCCGCGACGATCTGCTGACCAGCCTGGTGACCGCGCGCGACGACGCCGGCGAAGGCTTCTCGATGCCGGAGATGCTGTCCCTGACCCAGCAGTTCCTGGTCGCCGGCAACGAGACCACGACCAACGCCATCGCGGCCGGTGTCCAGCTTCTGGTGGAGAATCCGGACCAGGCCGCCCACCTGGCCGGCCACCTCGACGACAGGACGTTGCGCCGCTTTGCCAACGAGGTGCTGAGACTCGAGTCGCCGACCCAGGGCCTGTTCCGGGTCGTGCGCCAGGACGTCAGCATCGGCGGCGTCGACATTCCCGCAGGCGCGCGGATAATGCTCCGCTTCGCCGCCGCCAACCGCGATCCCGAACAGTACCCGGACCCCGACCGTCTGGATCTGGCGCGTGACAACGCCGGCACTCACCTCGCCTTCGGCGCCGGCATTCACCACTGCATCGGCGCCAACCTCGCCCGCGAAGAACTGGTGCAGACCTTCGACGTGCTGCTGCGGCGGGCCCGGCGTTTCGAGTTCGTTCCGGAGCGCAACGATTTCAGCCACCACCCATCCATGATTCTGCGCGGTCTCAAGGCGCTGCACGTGCGCTTCGAGCCGCTCGACCACGCTACCGAGGAGCTGCCGTGACCCGAGCCATCGCCGACGACATACTGCTGGACCTGCACCGCCGCATGGTGCGCATCCGCCTGTTCGAGGAGACCGCCGGCCGCCTGATGGAGGACGGCAAGATCCCCGGCGCCCTGCACCTGTACGTGGGCCAGGAGGCGGTGGCCGCCGGGGTCATGGTGCATCTGTCCAACGACGACTGGATCACCAGCACCCATCGCGGCCACGGCCACCTGATCGCCAAAGGCGGAGCGTTCGACCGCATGTTCGCCGAGCTCTACGGCAAGGCCACCGGGTACTGCAAGGGCAAGGGCGGCTCCATGCACATCTGCAACATGGAGCTCGGCATGCTCGGCGCCAACGGCATCGTCGGTGGCGGCCCGCCGATCGCCGTCGGCGCCGCCTTCTCGAACCGCTTCCGCAAGACCGACCGCGTGGCCTGCACGTTCTTCGGCGACGGCGCCAGCAACGAGGGCGCCTTCCACGAGGCGGCCAACATGGCCGGGCTGTACAAGCTGCCCGTGGTGTTCGTCTGCGAGAACAACGGTTACGGCGAGTTCACCGCGCAGTCGAACCACCAGGCCATCGTCGACGTCGCGGACCGGGCGGCCGGCTACGGCATGCCCGGAGTCGTGGTGGACGGCATGGACGCGATCGCGGTCTACGAGGCCGCCGGCGAAGCGATCGAGCGCGCACGCCGCGGCGAGGGGCCGACGTTGCTCGAGTGCAAGACCTACCGCTTCTTCGATCACGTGGGGGTCCGTGGCATGGGGCTCGCCTACCGGAGCGACGACGAGGTGGCCTACTGGCGGACGCGGGATCCCATTCCGCGGCTCGAGCAGCAGCTCGCCGAGCAGGACATCCTGTCCACCGAGGCCGCCATGGCCGTGCACGCCGAGGTCACCCGCGAGGTGGAGGCCGGCGTCAGGTTCGCCGAGGAGAGCCCGCTGCCGGATCCGTCAGCGCTGCTCGAAGACGTCTACGCCTGAGAGGTACACCATGGCAGAAGCACAGCAGCAACCCCGCAAGCTCCCCTACGTCGCCGCCATCACCGACGGCGTCCGCGAGGTGCTCAAGGAACAGGACAACGCCTTCGTGATCGGCGAGGACGTGGCCGGCGCCGGCAGCGTCTACGGCTACTACAAAGGGCTGCTCGAAGAGTTCGGGCCCGACCGCATCTACGACACGCCCATCTCCGAGGAAGGCATCATGGGCGTGGGCGTCGGGGCCGCCGCCACCGGCTGCAGACCCATCGTCGATCTCATGTTCATGGACTTCATCGGCGAGTGCATGGACGAGATCGCCAATCAACTCGCCAAGATGCGCTACATGTTCGGCGGCCACGCCAGGCTGCCGGTGACCGTGCTGACCATGGCCGGCGCGGGTGCCAGCCTCGCCGCCCAGCACTCCCAGAGCCTGGAGGCCTGGCTGTGCCATCTGCCCGGGCTCAAGGTCGTCATGCCGTCCACGCCCTACGACGCCAAGGGACTGATCATCGCCGCGGCCAGAGACGACAACCCGGTGTTCGTGGTACTGAACAAGGTCTCCCTGGCCATGACCGGCGAGGTCCCGGAGGGTGCCTACGAGGTTCCCATCGGCCAGGCAGCCGTGCTGCGCGAGGGCCGCGACTATACGATCGTCGCCACCGGGCGCATGGTCCACGAGGCGCTCAAGGCCGCCGAGCAGCTCGCCGAGCTGGGCCTCGATACCGAGGTGATCGATCCCCGCACCCTGCAGCCCTTCGACACCGCCACCGTGGTGGATTCCGTGCGCCGGACGCACCGGGTGATGATCGTGCACGAGGCGGTGCGCCACGGCGGTATCGGCGCCGAGATCGCCGCGACCATTCAGGAAGAGGCGTTCGACTATCTGGACGCGCCTGTGGCCCGGGTCGGCGCACCGTTTTCGCCGGTGCCCTTCAGCCCTGCCCTGGAAGCCCACTACGTGCCCGACGCCGAGCGCATCGTCGCCGAGGCGAAGCGCCAGCTCGGACTCTGAGGTCATGCCAACTCCCATATACCTGGTCAAGGTCGGCATGAACATGACCGAGGGCGTGGTCGAGGAATGGTACGTTCCTGACGGCGGCTCGGTGGAAAAGGACGAGCTGCTGTACCGCCTCGAGACCGAGAAGGTGAATCTGGACGTCGACGCCGACGCCGCCGGGATCGTGAAGCACCTGGTCGCCGAAGGCGTGACTCTGAAACCCGGCGACGTGGTCGGCTACATCTACGCCGCCGGCGAAGACATCCCCGAGGACGCGGGCGCCGCGCCCACTGCCGCCGGGGCAACCGATGTTGCGGACCCGGAGCCGAGCCCTGCCGCAGCCGTCTCCCGAAGCCCGGCCGATGACACGCCGTCCGCCGGCAGCACCGGAATCGGCGGACGCCTGCTGACATCCCCGGCAGCGCGGCGCCTGGCCGGCGAGCTGGACGTCGACATCCGTGGCATCGCCGGATCGGGTCCGGGCGGGCGCATCGTCGAAGCCGACGTACGGGCCGCGGCCCAGCGCCAGGAGCAGCCCAGGACCGCGCCCAGCTCGCCCATCGCGCGCAAGCTGGCCCGGGAGCTCGAGGTGGATCTCCAGGTCGTCCGCGGCACCGGACCGGGAGGCCGCATCACCAGGGAGGACGTCGAAGCGGCCGCCGCAGCCGGGCGGGCCGCCGAAGCCGGGCGGGACGCCGGGTCCGGCCGCAGGGAAACGGCCGGCGCCGACCGCACGATTCCGCTCAGCGGCATGCGCCGGACCATCGCCCGGCGCATGCACGACAGCCTTCAGACCATGGCTCAGCTCACCATGGACATGGACGTGCTCATGGACGAGGCCGTGAAGCTGCGCAGCCAGCTCAACGAAGCCTGGGCGTCGGACGGCGTGCGCCTGGGCTACACAGACCTGGTGATCGCCGCCACAGCACGGGCGCTGCGTGAACACCCGCACATGAACGCCGCCTTAGGTGATGCCGGGATCACCCTGCGCGGCGACGTCCACCTCGGCATGGCGGTGGCACTGGAGGATGGCCTCATCGTCCCGGTGATCCGCCATGCCGACACTTTGAGTCTCGGCGAGCTGGCCCGGGAGACGGCCCGGCTCGCCACTGCCGCCCGCGACGGCGACATCGGGGTAGACGACCTGGCCGACGGCACGTTCACGGTGACGGCGCTCGGCATGTTCGGCGTCGATGCCTTCACGCCGATCGTCAACGCACCCCAGGTGGGCATTCTCGGGGTGAACCGGCTGCGCGAGGCCGTGGGCTGGGACGGCGACGTTCCCGTTAAGCAGCAGCGCATGAATCTGTCGCTGACCTGGGACCATCGGGCCCTGGACGGCGCGCCGGCTGCGCGGTTCCTGGCCAGCGTGCGGCAGCTCCTGGAAGCGCCGCTGCGGCTGCTGCTGTAGCGGCCGCCGGCGCCGGTGGCCCAGCAGCGGATATCGGCCTGGCGCCTCGCTGCATTCGCGTCCATCGCGTTCCCCAGCGCCGGCCTGATCCTGCCGCTGGCGATCTTCCTACCGCCCTACTACACGAAGACCCTGGGTCTCGGCCTGGCGGAGGTGGGGCTGGTGTTCATGCTGGTGCGCACCTTCGACATCGTCACCGATCCCCTCATGGGCCTGGTGGGCGATCGCCTGCCGAGCCCGTGGGGACGACGCCGCCACTGGCTGGTGCTGGCCCTGCCGTTTCTGCTGGTGGGCGTCCACATGGCCTTCATGCCGAGCGGCTCACCCAGCGTGTTCTATCTCGGGGGCTGGCTGGCGGTGCTCTACGTCGGCGCCACCATGAAGACCATTTCCCATCAGGCCTGGGCCGCGGAGCTGTCGCCGGACTACGACGAACGCTCGCGCATCGCCGGCTTCAACTCCTTCGCCGGCTTTGCGGGGTCACTGCTGATCCTGGTGCCGCTGGCGATTCTCGAGTACCGGGGCACGCCGCCCGCCGGCCACGAGGCGCTGACGTTCTTCGGGATCACGGTGATGGTGTTCGCGCCGCTGTGCGTGCTGGCGGCAGTGACCCTGGTCGGCGAGCGGCCCACCGCCCCGGCACCGCGCCTGCGGCTGCTGGAAGGCCTCGCGGCCGTGCTCCGCAACCCCCACATGCGCCGCCTGCTGCTGGCCGACGCCATGGCCTCCATGCCGGGTGCCGTGATGGCCGGCCTGTTCATCTTCTACCAGGCCGAGCTGATCGGCACCGCCCGCTTCAACTCCCTGGCGCTGATCGCCTTCTTCGTGGGACACATCGTCGGCGTTCCCGCCTGGGTCCGGCTGTCCTACCGCCTCGGCAAGCACCGCGCCTTCGCCGTGGACTCGCTGTGCTTCTGCCTCACCACCGCCGCGTTCTTCTTTCCCGGGGAGGGTGACGTGGCCCTGTTCATCGCCACCATGTTCGCCACCGGCTTCGCCCACTCCGGGCTGCAGTTCCTGATCCGCGCCATGGCCGCCGACGTGGTGGACTACGACAACCTGGAAACCGGCGGGCTGCGTACGGGACTGTACTTCGCCCTGCTGTCCATCACCGCCAAGATCGGCGGCGCGCTGGCCATCGGCGTGACCTATCCGCTGCTCGACGCGGTCGGTTTCGATGCCCGGGGCGGCAACGGCGAGGACACGCTGCTCGCCTTCCGCATGATCTACCTGACGGTACCGGTGCTGGCCATGGTGCTCGCCTACTTCGCCATCCGCGGCTTCGGCCTCGGCCAGCGGGAGCAGGCCGAGCTACGGGCGCGGATCGCAGCCCGGGACGCGGCCCTCTGACCCCCGCCGGGCGGGCCGTCACTTGTCCAGCGGCGGCTTCTTCGCCAGGGCCCGCACCAGCTCCATGCCGGCGGGATCCACGGCCCGCTGATGGACGATGTAGTTGTGGGCGTGGGCGAGCTGCTGCATGCCCATGGCGCTGCGCAGGGCCGCATACAACCCCTGCTCGTTCTGCATCTGATTGACCGACTCCTTGGCGGTCTTCAGCCCCATCATCGGCTGCACCGCTATCTCCCGGGCAAGCGCCAGCGTCTCGGCCGCCAGGGCGTCACGCGGGACCACCCGGTTCACCATGCCCAGCTCCCGCGCCACCTCGGCGGTGATGGCCCGCCCGGTGAACAGCAGCTCCTTGGCCTTGCGCACGCCGAACTCCCACGGGTGGCCGAAGTACTCGACCCCGTTCGCACCGAAAGCCACCACCGGGTCCTGAAAGGTCGCGTCGTCGCTGGCGACGACGATGTCGAACGGCCACACCAGCATCAGGCCGCCAGCGATGACCTTGCCCTGAACCTCGGCGATGGTCGGCTTCGGGATGTTGCGCCAGCGCCAGCAGAGCCCGAAATAGGCCTCCTCCTCGCCGGCCCAGTGCCCTTCCATGCCGGGCTGATCGAAGCCGCCCCACGTTCCCACACCCACGTCCTCGAGCGACCAGTCGTCGGCGCCGGAGAGATCGTGGCCGGAGGAGAAGTGCTTGCCTTCGGCGGCGACGATGATCACCCGCACGTCGTCGTCCGCGGCCGCATGATCGAGCGCCGCATTGAGCTCGTAGAGCAGTTGCCGGTTCTGGGCATTGGCCCGGTCCGCGCGATCTAGCACGATCCGCGCGATGCGGGCTTCGGGCGCCTCGTAGCGTACGGTCTCGAGCGCGTCGATGGCTGGTCTGTGCATGCTTCCCTCCTGAGCTGGTGGATCCGGACACGCCTGGGGAAAAACCGGATGACATGATGGTTTCAGTAAGCCCGAGCGGCCTTTGCAGGTCAACCGGCCGCCACCGGCGCAGACTCGTATCCCGCCGCACGATTATGTTCGACCCGGTCAGGTGATAAACTGGCGTTTTCGCACATCGGACCTTCCGCGTATGCCGCGATCCGCAGTTTCCCCGGAGAAGACCTGGCAGCAGACCAAGAGCGAGCGTACCCGTACGGCCATTCTCGACGCCGCGGTCTCGTGTTTCTACAAGCTCGGCTACTTCAATACCACCACCGAGAACATCGCCCGCGAGGCCGGGGTGTCACGCGGCGCCATGCTGCACCACTTCCCTACCCGGGCGGACCTCATCGAAGCCGCGGTCCGACATCTGACTCAGGCACGGCTCGACCGATTCGCCGAGGAAGAGACGCAGATCAACGAAGGCGCCGAGCACACCCGGGTGTCCGAGGGCATCGACGCCTACTGGCGCATGCTCAACACCGTGGAGTTCGTAGTGTTTCACGAGCTGCAGGTCGCGGCACGCACAGACAAGGAACTCGCCCGGGTGCTGAAGCCCGCCCTCGAGACATACTTCAAGCGCCAGGCCGGTATCACCGCACAGATCTTCCCGGATCTCGCTCAGTCGAAAGCCTTCGAGCGCACCGTATTCATGACCCGCTTTCTGCTCGAAGGCATGGCCGTCTCCAAGCTGCTCGACGACCCCACCGTTCCGGAGAACCTGATCCTCGGCTGGTTGAAGGAAGAGCTGCGCGAGAGCTACCAGGACGTCCGGAACGTCAAACGCCGCAAGTAGCCATGGCGCCGCCCGGGCCCATCGGCATCATCGCCAACCCGGCCTCCGGGAAGGACGTGCGACGCCTGATTGCCCGGGCCTCCGTTATCGACAACGCCGAGAAGCGGGCCATCGTCCGCCGGGCCCTCGCCGGCGTCGCGGCCACGTCGGCGGCGGCTGCCCTGGCTTACTACGACGATCCTCACGGCATCGTCCGCGGCGGCATCGCCGACAGCGGGCACTTCGCCGATGCCGTACCGGTCCCCGTCTCCACCACCGGCAGTGCCCTCGACACCGAGGCAGCGGCCGGCGAATTGCGCCGCCTCGGCTGCGTGGCGCTCGTCACCCTGGGCGGCGACGGCACCAACCGCGTCGTGACCCGGGCCTGGCCGGATGCGCCGCTGATTCCCATTTCCACCGGCACCAACAACGTCTTCCCGCATTTCCTGGAAGCCACAGTGGCCGGCGCCGCGGCCGGCCTCATCAGCAGCGGCCTGGTCGGGCTGGCCGAGACGGCGCGGCGCCACAAGCGCATTCACGTGGACCTCGACGCCGACAGCGACCTGGCCCTGGTCGACGCGGTGCTCAGCGAGGAGCGCTTCGTCGGCAGCAGAGCGTTGCTCGAGCCGGATCTGCTGCGGAGGATTCTGTTGACCCGGGCAGAGCCCGCGGCGGTGGGCATGACCGCCGTCGGCGGCCTGCTCATGCCGCTGGGGTCGGACGAGGGTGCCGGAGCGCTGCTCGAGCTCGGTTCCGGACAGGGGTCGGTGACGCTGACCGTCCCGATCGCGCCGGGCCACTACCGCCCGGTGCAGGTGCGCGCCTGGCGACGGGTGTCATTCGGGGAAATCATCGAGTTCCGTGGGCCCGGCGTGCTCGCCTTCGATGGCGAACGCGAGCGCGTGCTGCCGCCGTCCGCCGGGGCACGACTGACCGTGTCTCGGGACGGTCCCTGGGTCGTGGACGTGCACCGCGCGCTGGCCCTGGGGGCCGAGCGCAGCGGGTTCCGTCGCGATCAGCTCACCCACTCGGTGAGCAGCTGATGAAAGTGACGCAGCTTGGTTTCCTGATAGCGCGCGAACACCACCTCGTCGAACTGCGCCGCCTCGACGCCGCGCTGCACGTTCGGCAGATTGAAGGTGTCCTGGGTGAATACCTTGGCCAGCAGCCCCAACTCCGGCGCGTTGGTCCAGGGCTCGTCCTCGTCGAGCAGGTGAAATTCCGCCGGCGGCGGGCGCTCACCCTTGAACGGGCTGAGGAAGTAGCACTCCATCAGTGACCGGTCGCAGCGGTTGCCCCACGGCCGGAACCGGTAGACGATCCGGTTGTATCCGCCCCAGGGGTGAAAGTTGGGAAACAGCGTGTAGTAGATGCTGTCCGACACCTCGGCGTCGGAAATGACCACGTCGTCGCCGACGACCTCCCGTAGCCCCTGGCGCGCGCCCTCGGCCATCATCGCCCGTGCGGTCATGCCCTCCGGCACCTCCGGGTTGGGAGGACCATCCAGCTCGCGCATGGTGACCGAGTCGAACTTCTCCTGCTCGTTGGGCGACCACCGGATGTGCGGGCTCGGCGTGCCGTTCGGGGTGATCGCCCGGGAGAAGTTGCCCCAGGCGTCGTACTGCGAGTTCTCGTCGCCGATCGCCGCCAGAAGCTGCGGGTGGGTGGTGATGACGTGGAAGGCTTCCATGAAGGCTTCCTGGCAGAGCTTCCAGTTGCACTTCATGATCTTGCCGACGTGAGCCTGGACGTATCGGTCCTCCGGCGACCAGATGGCGAAGTGCTCCGGAAGGTCGCCGAGGAAGTCGGCCAGCGGCTCCGCGCCGGTATCCATATTGACGAACACCCAGCCGCCCCAGGTGTCGCAGAGCACCGGCGTCAGGCCGAAGTCGCCCGGGTCTATCTGGGGGAAGTCCCAGTCCGAGGTGACGCCGCGGACCGAGCCGTCGATATTCCAGCTGAAGCCGTGAAACGGACAGATGAAGCTGGCGGCGTGGCCGGCGAAATCACACAGCCGCCGGCCGCGGTGACGGCACACGTTGTGATGGGCCCTGATGCCGTCCCGTGTCCGCACGACGATGATGCTGTAGTGGCCGATCTCGTAGAGCGTGTAGTCGCCCACCTCGGGAATCTCTTCCTCCCGGCAGGCCATCTGCCACACCCTGGGCCACAGCTTCTGCATCTCCAGCTCGTGAAACGCCTGGGTACGGTAGCGGTCCACCGACACCGACGACAGGGCGCCCTGATACGGGCTCTCGAGCTGCAGCACGGCAGGGGCCGGCACGACGTCGCCGGCGATCAGCTCCTGATAACTGATGCCCGCCGAGCGGTCTCGGGATCTGGCAGTGCTGGTCGCCATACAAGCCTCCTTGGAATCTATCGGTTGCGGCGCACGTTGGCCTCGGGGGGAAGCTGCGGACCCGCGATCCACAGCAGCAGGTGCGGGTCCGCCTGACGGAGCTCGCCTTCGCAGTGGCGGCCATCGAAGGTGAAGACCCCGATCTTGCCGTTGTTCTCCACCTCCACGAGACCGTCCTCGCGGAGTGAGTAGGTCGCACCGGAAAGTGGATGGCGCAGCACCGTCATGACCGTCTCCCTGCTTCTCATGTCACCCTGCGGGCCGCCCCAAAACAGTCACCGCAGACGGTTTATTGTAACGCCTGCGAACCGGCAGCCAAAGGGGTCGCTCACGCCCGGGTGAAAAAATCCGCTCTCGGCACGCCCTGCTGGTCGTACACGGGCTCGGTCGCGTCGACCCGGTACTTCGCCGTGTCGGCCGCCAGAATGCCGAAGCCGCCCAGGGCCTCCCGCATGCGCCGATACCACTCCCCGCGGAAGTGGGCCGCCAGGCTGTCCTCGTCCCGCCACCGCTCGAACACCCGGATCCGCCCCGGGTGCCGCGGCTCCGGACACCAGTCGTAATCCAGACAGCCGGGCTGGGAAAGCGCACCCTCGATGAGCGGCCGGGCCGCATCCAGGGCCTCGGCCAGCCGTTCCGGCGGCAGGTCGACGGTGCCGGAGATGATGATGCGGGTATCGGTCATGGGGCCTGCTCCAGGTTCAGGGGCTCTGCATGGCACCACCGTCCACGACCAGACCGTGTCCGGTGACGAAGTCGGCGTCCGGCGACGCCAGGAACGCAATGGCGGCGGCAACGTCCTCGGGCCGGCCGAGGCGACCCAGCGCCGCCTTGCCGATCCAGAAGTCACGAAACGTGTGGTCGGCTTCGAACACGTGACGGGTGATGCCGGTCACGATCGCGCCGGGCTGCACGTAGTTGACCGTCACGCCACAGCCGCCCAGTTCCAGGGCCAGCACCTTGGAAAGACCCGCCACCGCGTGCTTGGAGGCCGTGTAGGCGGCCATTCCGGTTGCTGCCCGTTCGCTCATCACCGAGCCGACGTTGACGATACGGCCGCGGCCGCGCTCCTGCGCCGCCGTCACGAGTAGCGGCGCACAAGCACGCGACAGGCGCAGGACCGAATCCAGATTCACGGCCATCACGCGCCGCCACAGCGCATCGGTCAGATCCGCAAGCGGCGCGCCGTCGGCGATGCCGGCATTGTTCACCAGCACGTCGAGGCCGCCAAGGTGACGCGCTATCGCTTCCGCCGCCACCGCGCCGGCATCGCTCGCGGCCACGTCCAGGACCAGGGTGGCGGCTTCCGGCAGATCGCGAAGCCCCGTCTCGTCGATGTCGCAGGCGAGCACCCTCGCACCCTCGTCGACCAGCCGTCGCGCAGTGGCCCGGCCGATGCCGTCTGCCGCGCCAGTCACCAGACATCGCACGCCCTCGAACCGCCGCACCTGCCCTCCCGCGGAGACCAACCGAGCTTTCGAGCTTGGCGCCACGAAAACCAACAGTCAAGACTGCTTTTATTTATGCCGGTCCTTCCGCAAACTGGCAGGTCGATGGACGGACGCGAGGAGGAGACATGGGGACCGTCGAAGACCGCCTGGCCGTGCGCGAGCTGATCGAGGCCTACAACGATGCGGTAATGCGTTTCGACGCCGAGGCCTGGATCGCCAACTGGAACGAGGACGCCACCTGGCGGCTCCCGGGACTCGGCGAGCTGACGGGCCGGGAGGCCATACTGGCCGCCTGGCAGGCGGCCATGAGCGAGTTCGAGTTCGTCGGCTTCTTCGCCAGCGCCGGCCCCCTGAGCATCGACACCGACACCGGCGCCGGTCGCTGGTTCCAGCAGGAATTTCTCCACTACCGCGACGGCCGGCGGCGGGACATCACCGGCCGCTACGAGGACCTCTACGTCAAGGAAAACGGCGCCTGGCAGTTCGCGCGCCGCGACTACGAGATTCTCACCGCCCGGGAATGGCAGGCCTGACGGAGCCGCCGCTGACTACCCACGCCCTGTCGCTGGCCGCCGGCACGGTGCCCGAGTGCGAGCCGGAGGCAGTGGCCGACGCAGCCGCCCGCGCGGAATTCCGCCACGCCGGGTTCACCATCGACCCGGCAGCATGGAACGATCGCCGCAGCGAGGCGCTGCGCCGCCGGCTCGACGCCGAGGGCATCGCTGCGCTGGACGTCGAGGTGGTGTGGATCCCGCCCGGAGCCGGGCTCGATGACGACCACCGGCGTCTGGTCGATGCCGCCGGCGCGCTCGGTGCCCGCCACCTGCTCACCGTCAGCCTGGAGCCGGACCCAGACCGCGCCGGCGCGGCCGTGCGTCAGCTCTGCGACTGGGCCGAGCCGTACGGCGTGCGGATCGCGCTCGAGTTTCTGATGATCACCGCGGTCCGGACGCTGCCCGAGGCCCGGGCCGTGCTGGCGGGGAGTCGTCATCCGGGTGCCGGGCTGCTGGTGGACGCCCTGCATCTGCAGCGCGCGGGCCATTCGCCCAGCGACCTCGACGACACGGACCCGGCGTTGCTCGGCTACGCCCAGATCTGCGACGGCAGCGCCGGCTGCGACCCGACCCCGGCCGGCTATCTGGAAGATGCGGTCGACCGGCGCATGCTGCCGGGGGACGGCGAACTGCCGCTGGCGGACCTGCTCGCGCACCTGCCGCCCGCGTGCCCCCTGAGCCTCGAAATCCGCTCACGATCGCTTCGCCGGCGCCACCCCGACCCCGTCGATCGCGCTCGCGTGGTGCGCAGCGCGACCTTGACCTGGCTGAAAGGCATCAACCGGGCTGGAGACTGAACACCCGGTACTCGACCGCGCCGGGCCGCAACCGACCCTCGGCGACGCCGAGGGTATGGTTCAGCCAGCGATAGCGCGCCGCGCCCGTTTCGAAGCGAAGGTGGGTCAGGAACACCGCGTCACCGAACTCGGTGCCGCCACCGCCGGCGAACGCCCGTTGGATGGCGTCGTTGTACTCGAGCAGACCCTGATAGCTCACGTAGACGTTGGCGTCGTCGTCCGTGCTGAGCACGATGCGCACGTCGATCCGGCCGAAGCCGTCAGCGTCGATCAGCACCCAGTCCGCGCCGTTGGCCCGGACCGTGCCCTGCAGCCGTTCGCCTTCGAAGTGGCCGCCGGTGACGTTGGCCACCACCCGGTTGCCGGTGCCGCCGTCGCCGACGGGCATCGCCTCGCCGATCGTGGCGTACAACGTCATCAGCGGCTCGAGCTTCATGACGTCACCGCGGCCAGGCAGCCGTGTCGATGACGATCTCGACGCCGTAGGTACGTGGCGCCGACACGCCGCTGAAGGTGAACAGCGCCGGCAGCAGCGTCGGCCCCTGGCTGATGCCGCCACCGACGTCGAGCGCCGAGGTCAGGAACTGCTCGTCGTTGAGATTGCGCCCGAAAGCGCGCACCTGGAACCAGCGGAAATCGACCGCCACCGAGGCGTCGACGATCCAGTGCGAATCGACCAGCCCCTCCTCGATGTTGCGGGCATTGGTATGGAAGTCGTCCTTCCAGCGCCCGTCGACGGTGAACTGCAGGCCCACGTTGCCGAGCATGACGTCGTAACGGGCGCCGATACCGAGCGTATTCTCCGGCGCGCGCCGCAGTTCCAGGTAGGACAGATCCACGGTGCGCGACGGGTCGATCGGATCGGCACTCTCGAAGTCCTCGTACTCGGCATCGGTGTAGCCATAGTTGGCACGCAGCTGAAGCCCGGCGAACGGACGGGCAATGGCTTCCAGTTCGATTCCGGATATCTCCACCTCAGCCGCGTTGGCCACCACCGTCTCCTGGTTGATGGGTGGGGGCGCGGCCCGGGTTATGTCCTCCTGCTTGTCGTCGTAGATCGCATGGAACACCGTGGCATTGAAGATCAGCGACCCGTCGAGCCAATTGGAGCGCCAACCGGCCTCGAAGCTGTCCACGGTCTCCGGCTCGTAGGGGCCAACGGTGGTCACCGAGGCCGCCCGGCCATTGAAGCCGCCGGAACGGAACCCGCGGGAATAGCTGCCGTAGACCATGTGATCGTCGTCGATCTGGTAACGCAGGCGGGCGTTCGGCGTGAATTCGCCCCAATCGTCGTCGAGCTGCACGTTGGTGCCCGGCACGATGGTCGTGCCCATGGCCCGGATGGTGCCGAAGGTCGTGTCGATCTCCTTGTCGTCCTTGGTATAGCGGCCACCGAGGGTCAGCGTCAGCGCGTCGGTCAGCGCGTAGTCGCCTTCGAAGTAGACCGCGTAGGAGTCGGTCTCGTGGTTGGTGTCCTGGTAGAGGTTGGTACTGGCGTCCGGAAAGGTCCCGAACAGGAAGTACGTGTCCTGGCGCAGGGTGTACTCCGAGTTCCACAGAAACAGACCGGCCGTCGTCGTCAGCCGCTCACTCCACAGCGAGGTGAGCTGCAGGTCGAAGCTCGTCTGCTCGTAGTCCTGGTCGCGCCGGGTCGAGAAGATGTCGACGGGCACGGCGTCGAAGTCCTGGTACACCACCTCCGGCTGATCACGGTGGCCGAACAGTGCCGTGACCCGGTGATTCTCGTTAACGTCCCAATCCGCGCGCAGGGTGTGATAGTCGCCGTCCAGCTTGGCGTCGTTGGAGAAGTTCTGGTTGTAGCGATCCAGACGCCCGGTGTCCGGCGTGTCCGGGTCGGCCTGACAGAATCCGAACGCCAGACACATCAGTTCGACCGGCGGGCTGGCGCCCGGCGGGCCCACCAGCGGCCGCGATACGTTGTATACGGGCGGCGTGTCGCTGTAGGCCTTCTCCCGCTGATAGGTGTAGGTGACGTCGACGCTGTCCAAAGGCTGCCAGCGCAGGCTCGCCAGGTAGGTGGTGTAGTCCTGACCCTCCGGCTCGTCACCATCGAACAGGTTCTCGCGCCAGTCGCCGCCGCCGCTGCGCTTGACACCCGACAACTTGAGCCCCAGGCGGTCCTCGATCAGCGGCAGCTGAATGACGGCTGCGTGGTCGCGCCGGTCGTACTCGGCGAACGTCGATTTCAGGCGCGCCGAGGGCCCGCCGGAGAGTGCCACCGGCGTACGGTGGACGCTGATGGTGCCGCCGATGGTGTTACGCCCGAACAGCGTGCCCTGAGGACCACGCGCGATCTCGATGCGATCGGTATCGAACACGTTGAACAACTGGCTCGTGTTGGTGCCGATGTATATGCCGTCGAGCAGCACACCCACGGCGGGATCGAAAGACTTCTCGATGTCGGAGAAAGAAATCCCGCGAATCGAGATCGCCGCGCCCTGAGGACCGGCGCCGACTGGATCGATGACGAGGTTCGGCGCCATCCCCTCGAGATCCTCGGCATCGCGGAAGAACGAGCTTTGTATTTCCTGTGACGTGATCGCGGACACGGCCAGAGGCACGCTCTGCAGCCCTTCTTCCCGTTTCCGGGCGGTGACGACGATCTCCTCGATAGCGGTCGACTGCTCAGCCAGCACCGGTCCCGCCGTGCTGAATACGCCTGCCATGCCGATGGCAGCAAGCGCCGATACGGCTCGCACCATAGCTCTCTCTCCCCTCTCTGGATTTGGTTCGGACCCGTCACCTCGACGGCGGCGGCGGCCCCGCTGGTGTCCGCGGATCTCTCCCTACCCCGAAAACAAACCGGCGTGCTTGCTTTCTAATCGCTCCGGGTCTTAGAGTCAATGAGATGGGGTCGAACTACCGGTGCATTCGAGCATGGCGACGTTTCCCAGAGGACCCGAGGAGCTGACCACGGACTGGCTGTCGTCCGTGACCGGCACCGACGTCGGCGGATTTCGTCTATCGCCCCTCGGCGAGGGCGTGGGCGTCATCGGCTGGGTGAACCGCGTGCTGCTCGACACCGCCGATGGACCGGACAGCCTCATCGTCAAATTCGCCGCCCGGGCAGCGGAGAACCGGGCCGTGGCGACGACCTACGACATGTACGGGCGCGAGGTGCGTTTCTACCGCGACGTCGCCGACAGAATCCCGGTCAGAACCCCGGCCTGCCTGGCGGCGGAACACGATCCGGATTCCGACGATTTCGTACTTGCGCTCGAGGACCTGCGGGACTGCCGGATGGGCGATCAGCTCGCTGGCGCCAGCCTGGCCGATGCGGAACGCGTCGTGAAGATGCTGGCCGAGCTGCACGCCGCAACCTGGAGGCGCTCACTGCCCGGGGTCACAAGCCACGACTTCCCCGCCCAGAGCCAGGGCATGCGCGACGGATTCCACGTTGGCTGGCCAGCCGTGCTCGAGCGCTTTCCGGACCTGATGACCGAGGAGGCCCGGACGCTGGCCCCGCGCCTCGGCGACCGGATTCCGTCATTGATCCGCCGGCTGACCGACGGCGACCAGTGCCTGGTGCACGCCGACGTGCGCCTCGACAACGTGCTGTTCGACGGCGACCAGCCGGTGCTCGTCGACTGGCAGTCCGTGTGTCTGTCCAGCGGCGAGCAGGATCTGGCCTACTTCCTGACCCAGAGCCTCGCTGACGACGTGTGGGCCGCGCACGCCGATGCGCTGGTGCGCCTCTATCATCAGGCGCTGCTGGAGAACGGCGTGGACGACTACGGCCTGGAGTGCTGCCGTGAGCGGTTCCGGATCGCGAGCCTGTATCTGCTGTCCTGGGCGGTGGTCATCGCCGGTACGCTGGACATGGGCAACGAGCGCGGCCGCGCCGTGGCGCAGGCACTGCTCGCCCGCTCGCTCCGGGCCGCCTCGGATCTGGACGCCTTGTCGCTGCTCGCCTGATCGCCCGGACGCTCTGCCCCTTCGTGGTATCGTTCACACCGTGAACGACCCGAACCCTCCTGCCAGCCGCATCTTCGACTACGTGATCGTCGGCGCCGGCACCGCCGGCTGCGTGCTGGCGAACCGGCTGTCCGCCGGCGGCCGCCATCATGTGCTGCTGCTGGAAGCCGGTGGCCGCGACGACTACTTCTGGATCGACATTCCCGTCGGCTACCTCTACACCATCGGCAATCCGCGCACCGACTGGTGCTACCAGACGGAGCCGGAGCCGGGGCTCAACGGCCGGCGCATCGGCTACGCCCGGGGCAAGGTGCTGGGCGGCTGCTCCTCCATCAACGCCATGATCTACATGCGCGGCCAGGCCAGCGACTACGACCACTGGGCCCAGCTCGGCAACCGGGGCTGGGGCTGGGACGACGTGCTGCCGGTGTTCAAGCGTTCGGAGGACTACCAGCACGGCGCCGACGCATTTCACGGCGCCGGTGGCGAGCTCCGGGTCGAGGAACGGCGGGTGAACTGGGAGATCCTCGACGCCTGGCGCGACGCCGCCGAAGCCTGCGGCATTGCGAAGATCGAGGAGTTCAACCGCGGCGACAACGCCGGCAACGCCTACTTCCAGATGAACCAGCGGCGTGGCCGGCGCTGGAGCGCGACCCGGGCATTCCTGCGCCCTGTCCTGGGCCGGCCCAACCTGACGGTCTGGACCGAGGCCCACGTCCAGCGGCTGGCCGTCGAGCGCCGGGAGGACGGCCTGCGCGCCACCGGCGTGCAGGTGCGCCGCGGCCGCGATGCCCCGGTGACCGTCCGGGCGCGGCGGGAGGTGGTCATGGCGGCGGGCGCCATCGGCTCGCCGCAGATCCTGCAGCTCTCCGGCATCGGCCCGGGGGACACGCTGCGCGGCCTCGGCATCGACGTCGCCATGGACGCGCCGGGGGTGGGCGCCAACCTGCAGGATCATCTGCAGATCCGCACCATTTATCAGGTCGCGAACACGACGACACTGAACGCGCGCGCCCGCACCCTGTTCGGCAAAGCGACCATGGCCCTGGAATACGCCCTGCGCCGCACCGGCCCCCTGACCATGCCGCCGTCCCAGCTCGGCGCCTTCGCCCGCAGCGATCCGGACCAGCCCAGCGCCAATCTGGAGTGGCACGTGCAGCCGCTGTCCCTCGACCGGTTCGGCGAGCCCCTGCACCCGTTCAACGCCATCACGCCGTCGGTCTGCAACCTGCGGCCGTCCAGCCGCGGCCACGTGCGCATCGTCAGCCCGGATCCGGACGACGCGCCCGCCATCGCCCCGAACTACCTCGACACCGAGGAAGACCGCCGCATCGCCGTGACCGGGCTGGCGTTCACCCGGCGGATCATGGCCGCCGAGCCGCTGGCCGCGTTCGAGCCCCGGGAGCTGAAACCGGGCCCGGAGATCGTCGGCGAGGCCGCCCTCCTTCGCGCCGCCGGCGACCTCGGCACCACCATCTTCCACCCGGTCGGCACCTGCCGCATGGGCCGGGATGCCGACGCCGTGGTGGACGACCGGCTCGCCTTCAACGGCGTGGCCGGTCTGCGGGTGGTGGACGCCTCCATCATGCCCACCATCACTTCGGGCAACACCAACGCGCCGACGGTGATGATCGCGGAGAAGGGGGCCGAGTTCATCCTGCAGGATACCGACCACCGCCCGTAGGAGCGGCCTCCCGGCCGCGATCGGGAGGCGCGGCGATCGCGGCGGGGAGGCCGCTCCTGCAGGGGGGATTCAGGCGTCAGGATTCGGCCAGCGGAGCCAGC
>MDTG01297888.1_pt1 | contig 42381 bp, 50 predicted proteins | sample 811421 | NCBI WGS metagenome assembly MDTG01 (sample SAMN05326645, study PRJNA326480) | marine metagenome | isolation source: seawater | place: Pacific Ocean: South East | collected 2011 | reverse complement strand
TTCATTTTTTAATTTATCGAGTATTTCTTCATCATCTTCACTTATATTTTCATTCCTAATTTGATCTTTAACTTCACTTCTAGCATCAAATCCGGCTTTAATGAATTTTGCAGAAACTAGAATAACAACGATTGCAATAATTACAGCTAACGATAAAAATAATAATGTCATCATTATTTAAGTTTTCCTAAAGTGTTTAAAAGAATAACTCCTACAATAATAAATCCAATTCCCAGTGTACCATATATATTTGGAGTTTGTTGATATTTAAAAATTCCAAATAAAGTAACTGCTGTAATAGTGAGCGCTCCATAAGTTGCATAAGTGAATCCGACAGGGATTACAGACATAGCTTTAGATAAACAGAAAATACAAAATATAATGCTAATGATACAAAAAAATGTTGGAGTTAATTTGGTAAAACCAGCAGTTGTTTTTAAAAAGCCGTTTGAAAGTATCCCGCTAGCAATGGCTAGAACTAAAAAAATATATCCTGAAAATAAGCTTAAACTTTTCATTTTGCTTTTGCGAATTGCCCTCCATCACGATAACGCCACAACCATTTTTTCATCTCTTCTTCTACATTGGATGGTTTAATATTAAGATCGCTTAATGTAAGATATTTGTCTGATACAACGTTATCTGCTTCGGATAATATATTACACTGATCTCTTGTTAGAATTGGAGGTATTGGGAGAAGATCTGTAATACTACTTTGTATCTTAGCAATACTCATTGGCATATCAATAACAAATCTTTTCTTATTAATTGTTTTAAAGATTGATTTTACCATTTCTCCAAAGCTTATCACCTTTGGTCCTCCAATCTCGTAAATTTTTCCTTCATTATTTTTAATTTCAATTGATTTTGTAATCGCTTTTGCGACATCGGTAACAAGAATTGGTTGAAATTTATAATTTATCCCCACGATTGGAATTATTGGTAAAAAACTCAATTTTGCAAATAAATTTGTAAAGTTATCCTCCGTTCCACACACTACACTCGGTCTTATGATCAGAGTTTTATCAAAATTTTTTAAAGCATTTAACTCCCCTTTAAATTTTGATCTTTGATACGCAGACTCTGAATTTTCGTTGGCTCCGATTGCGCTTACATGGATAAATTTCTTTACTTCATACTTGGAACAAATTTTTGAAATTATATCAGGAATATCAGCATGAATTTTTGAAAATTTTTGTTTTCTGTTCTCGTAAAGTATTCCAATCAAATTAATTACAATATCAGAGTTTTTGATTGCCTCTTCAATCCTTGAAAAATCTCTTGGATTCCAATCTATTAACTCGATAGCACCTGGAGTTGCTTGAGTTTTTAAGTAACCCTTTTGAAAGGAATTTCTTGTGGTTATAAAGCATCTAAAATTTTTCTTTGTCAAATTTCGGACAAGATATCTCCCTATAAAACCACCACCACCAAGGATTGTTGCTATTGGGTAATTATTCATGGTATCTAGAATAGGTATGGTAAAAATACATAAAATTCAAGGCGACATTGACTCTGAGATCGTAAAATCCTTAAAAGGTAGTATTGCAATTGATACTGAGGCAACTGGTCTTCAAATTCCTGAAAGAGATAAATTAAGCTTAATTCAGATTTGTAGCCAGAATGGTGATGTGTATATCATTCAACCAAACAGAAAAGATTATAAAGCTCCAAATTTAGTTTCAATTTTAGAAAATAATAAAATTCAAAAAATTGGGCATTTTTTAAGATTTGATAAAAATAGTTTAGAGTTTTTTTTAAAATGCAAAATAAAAAATTTTTTTGATACAAAAATCGCATCTAAAATTGTAAGAACTTACACTGATGCCCATGGTTTAAAAAATCTTGTCCAAGAATTTTGTAATAAAAGCTTAGACAAAAGACATGGTAGTAGCGATTGGAATAGAGATATAAATGATTTGAGTGATAAACAACTTGAATATGCAGCTAATGATGTAATCTATCTTCATAAAATTAAAAATGAATTGGAAAAAATGTTGATAAGAGAAAACAGAATGGACTTATATCTTAGATGTGTTGAATTTTTAGATACGAGAATTGAACTAGATCAGAACGGATTTAAATTTGATATTTTTGAACATTAATGGCTAAAAAACAATATATAAAAATTGCAAAAAAGGCAGCTAATACTCAGATATCTGAATTAAGAAATATTAATAAAGTTTTTAATAAAAAATTTATTCAAGCTGTCGATGTTATCTCAAATTGTAAAGGTAAAGTCATTGCAGCGGGTATCGGTAAAAGCGGTTTGATAGCTAGAAAAGTTTCAGCAACATTATCCTCTGTTGGTATTTCATCATTTTACCTAAACCCAGGAGAAGCAAATCATGGTGACCTGGGACAAATAGAAAAAAAAGATATACTTCTTGTTTTTTCATATTCAGGAAATACAGCAGAAATAACTAACATGTTAAAGTATGCGAACAGATTTAATATAAAAGTTATTGGAGTTGCTTCAAAAAAAGATAGTGTTCTTTTGAAAGCAAGTGATATTCCTATACTTCTTCCAAAAGTGAAAGAGGCTGATCCGACTGGTATGGTTCCAACTACGAGCACTAGTTTAACTTTATTGTTCGGAGACTGCTTGGCAGTAACATTAATGAATAAACTAAAATTTTCAAAAGCGAGATTTAAAATATTTCATCCTGGAGGAAATATTGGTCAAACGCTTTTACTTGTGAAAGATATTATGGTCAAAGGAAACAAACTTCCGACTATTAGTGCAACAAAGACAGTATCAGATGCAATAAAAATTTCTAACTCGAAAAAATTAGGTTTAGTAATTATAACTAAGAAAAATTTAGTTAAAGGAATTATGACCGATGGTGATGCGAGGAGAGGAATTAAATTTTATTCTAAAAATGATAAAATAGAAAAATTTATGACAACTAATCCTTTATTTGTTTCAGAGAACGCACCTGCATCAAAAGCTCTATCTATTATGAACGAGAGAAAAATAACAAGCCTTTTGGTTTGTCCAGAAACTGAAATAAAGAAGAAAAAAGGTATTAAACTCAAAGGATTGGTTCATATTCATTCTCTTTTACAGTACGGAATAAAGTGACAAGAAAAAGAAAAATACTTGTAATACAAATTTCAATTTTTATTATCTCAATAAGTCTTTTGTTTTTCACTTATTACGAAAAGGATAAAAGTATACCCTTAAATACGTCTCAGTCTGAGCAAATAGAATCTACAAATGAAAATGCCTCTAAATCAAATACATTTGAAGATATTGAATATAAAGGTGTTGATTTTAATGGAAATAGATATTCGATAAAGTCTGAGCAAGCGGAATTTGAGTTGGACACACCTGAATTAATTAATATGAAAGTAATGAAGGCTACATTCTATTTTAAAGATGGAACAATTCTCAATGTTTCAGGAGATTATGGAGTCTATAATAACAAAACTAATGATATGATATTTAAAGAAAATATTGAGGCTATTTATGAGAATAATTACCTATATGCTGACAACCTTGACTATTTAAATTCTAAAAGTTTACTATCTATATATGGAAATGTTAGAACAGAAAGTATACAAGGTAGTATAATTGCAGATAATTTAAAGTTCGATTTATCATCGCAAACTTTGGACGTTACAATGTTTAGTGATAAACAGGTAAATGTAGAATTAAAAAAAAAATGAGAAAAGGTTTTAGAATAATAAAATTTAAAAAAGATAAGCCGATACTTCATATAAAAGATGTAAGTAAATCATTTGATGGCAGGCCTATATTAAAAAAGATAAATATGGAACTGTTTCCAGGTGAGATAGTAGGTTTGCTTGGGCCAAACGGTTCGGGAAAATCTACTCTTTATAGCACAATTATAGGTGAACATAGTCCTGACTCTGGAAAAATTTTAATTAATAACGTTAATATTTCTGAAAAACCAATTCATGAAAGAGCTAAAGCGGGAATCGGTTATTTAAGTCAACAAAGAAGTGTGTTCTCGATGTCTGTGTATGATAATCTTTTAGGGGTATGTCAATTAACAGTTAAAGGGAGAAGTAATCAAATTTCTATGGTTGAAAAACTATTAGATGAATTTAATTTACAACATCTAAGAAACCTCCATAGCACTGTACTAAGCGGTGGAGAGGTAAGAAGATTAATGATGGCTAGAATATTAATAAATAAGCCGAGCGTGATTCTTTTAGACGAGCCTATGGCAGCATTAGACCCGATTGTTGTTCAGGAAATACAAAAATATATTCTCAAAATTCAATCGTATGGTTGTTCTATTTTGGTAACCGATCACCAAGTGCGTAATTTATTTGATATTGTCGATAGGGCTTATGTATTAGGAGAACAATCAATTATAGCTAAAGGTACGCCTTCAGAAATTTTAAAATCATCAAAAGCTATAGAGCTTTATTTTGGATCCTCATATAAATCAACTAATTAATGAAAAATATTAATTTTTCGGTAGTAAATAAAAATCAAATAAAAAGTTTTAAAAAAATTATTCAAGTTGATAGTGATAAGTCAATTTCTATAAGATCTTTTTTAATTGCATCAATCTCAGAAAATATTTCAGAAATTATAAATGTATTAGAATCAGAAGATGTATTCTCGTGCATTAATGTGCTTAAAAAACTTGGAGTAAAAATTAAAAAAATAAAAGAAAAACATTATATTGTTTACGGAAAAGGTTTAGGCTCTTTAATATCACCAAAAAATTCTGTTCTAAATTGTGGAAACTCTGGAACTTTATTAAGATTGCTGATTGGTATTTTATCTACTACTCCTAAAATTAATGTGAAGATAACCGGGGATAAATCACTAAAAAAAAGAAATATGCAAAGTTTAATTAAACTTATGAAAGAATTTGGAGCAGATTTTTTACCTAAAAACAAATTTACTCTTCCTTTTAAAGTTATATCGTCTGATATACCTTTAGCTATAAATTATGATGCAGGATCTTCAGCACAATTAAAAAGTGCGGTAATTTTAGCTGCATTAAACGCTTACGGCATCACTACAATCAATGAAAAAATTGCAAGCAGAGACCATACCGAAAATATTTTGAAAAAAAATAATAAAGCTTTTATTTTAAAAAAAACTAATAAAAAACATAATACGATTAAAGTTTTTGGAAAAAGCAACCTTTCTGCTCTCAAATTAAGAGTGCCAGGTGATCCCTCTTCAGCGGCATTTATAACTGCTTTAACTTTATTAAATAAAAACTCATCGGTGAAATTAAAAAATATTGGATTAAACAAAAGAAGAATGGGATTTTATAACATCTTAAAAAATCATGGTGCAAAAATAAAATTTATAAACTTTAAAAAAGAAAATAATGAAATTATTGGTGATATACTTGTTAAAAGCAGTAAAGTTAAGCCATTAAAAGTTTCCGCAAATTATTACGCTTCATCAACTGATGAATATCCTATAATGTTCGCGATATCTGCTTTGCTTCCTGGAGTATCTACATTTAGTGGAATAAAAGATTTAGCTAACAAAGAAAGTAATAGAATTATTGAAATGAAAAAAATATTAAATCAGATTGGAATTAAATGTATTTCGAATAATGATAAGTTTAAAATTTTTGGACTGAAAAAAATGCTTGAGAAAAAAAATAAAATATTTGTACCCAACCTTGGAGACCATAGGATTTGTATGAGCGCTATGATATTATCCCTTTTAACCGGAATTAAAGCTAACATAAGTAACTTTGAAACAGTCAGAACTTCTTCACCTTCTTTTCTAAAAATTTTAAAATCATTAGGAGCAAAATTTGAAATTCAAAAAAAATTTTAAACTTGTAATTGCTGCAGATGGATCAGCAGCTAGTGGTAAAACAACTGGATCCAAAAAAATATCTAAAAAATTTGGATTAAATTTTCTTTCATCTGGTCTTTTATATAGATATGCGAGTTATCAAATTTTGAAACATAAACCTCAAAATAAGATATCTTTTTTAAAGAGAAGTTTTTCATCATTAAAACTAAAAAAACTAAATAAATTAAAATTACATACACCAGAAATTTCAAATCATACGTCGTTAATTGCGAAAGAAAAAAAAATTAGAACGATTTTAAAATTATACCAAAAAAAATTTGCTAAAAAATATAAGAGAGTTTGTATTGAAGGTCGAGACATAGGTAGTGTAATTTTACCAAATGCAGATATCAAATTTTTTTTTACGTGCAGCCTAGATGTTGCTGCAAGGAGAAGGTTTGCTGAATTAAGAAAGGGTAATAAGGAGATAAGGCTTAGTGACGTCAAAAAATCTTTAAAAATAAGGAATTATAGAGATAAAAATAGAAAAAATTCTCCTTTGATTCAGGCTAAAGATGCGGTAATTGTGCGAACCGATAAATTAAATAAATCAAGAATGATTAATTATTTATCAAACGTTATAAAAGAAAAATTAAAAAATAAATATGGTAGCAGAAGCTGAAATTAAGAATCAATCAAGTTCGATGAAAGAATTCGAAAGCCTGCTTAATGAAGACTTTAAAGATAGAAAGCTTAAAGAAAACGAAATCATAAAAGCTGTAGTCACTGAAATTACAAAAAACTTTGTTATTGTCGATTGTAAAGCCAAAATGGAAGGAATGATTCCAGTTGAAGAGTTTAAAAATGACAATGAATTTGACAAATTAAAAGTTGGCTCTGTTATTGAGGTTTATCTTGAAAGAATTGAAAGTTACAAAGGTGAAATAATTATATCTCGAGAAAAAGCAAGAAGAATGAATGCTTGGAAAAAAATGGAAAAATTTTTTGAAACTCAAGAAGAATTAGTTGGATATATTACTGGACGAGTAAAAGGTGGATATATTTGTAATGTTGATGGTCTTCCCACTTTTATGCCAGCTTCCCAAATTGACGTGCGACCACTTAAAAAAGTAGATCATTTGATGAATGTCCCAGTGAAAGTTGTTGCAACTCGAATTGACAAAAATAGAGGAAACGTTTGTACAAGCAGAAGAGCAGTTTTAGAAAAGAATAAAAATGCAGAAATAAAAGAAGTTCTCAAAAATCTAAAAGAGGGTGATATAGTCGAAGATGGAAAAGTTAAAGCAACTACAGATTGGGGTATCTTTTTAGATATAAATGGAATCGACGCTTTGATACATGTAAGTGACTTATCGCATGGCAGAGTCAAAAAACCTTCAGACATGGTTAGCATTGGACAAAAAATAAAAGTTAAAATTACCAAAATAGATCCTGCAACAAATAGAGTTTCTGCATCAGTAAAAGCTCTTACTGAGGACCCGTATGCTAATTTACAAAAAAAATATAAAGTTGGAGAGACTTATGAAGGGGTATGTACTAAATTGATGGATTATGGAGTATTCGTTAAATTAGAGGATGGTGTAGAGGGATTAATTCATAATTCTGAATTATCTTGGACTAACAGAAATATACAACCAAACAAAGTTTTATCTGTTTCTCAATCTATCAAAGTAAAAATTGTTTCTATTGACGTGGAGGCAAAAAGAATTTCTCTATCCTACAAAGAAACTTTGGAGAATCCATGGAAAAAAATTGAAAATAAAGTTGGATCAATAATCGAGGCAAAAGTAAAAAATATTACCGATAAAGCAATTTTTGCTGAAATCGACTCTGGGCTGGTAGGAATGATCCATTACAAAGAAATATCATTTAATGAAAGTGAAGAAGAGTTAAAAAGATTTAAAAAAAATGATTTAATTAAAGTTAAATTAGTAGAAATTAAAGATGATAAGCTGAGATTTTCGATAAGAGCACTAGAAAAAGATCCATTAAGTTGGTTTGAAGATAAAAAAGTAGGTGATATCGTTACCACTACTGTTAAAGAAGTGATGAAAACAGGAGTAAAAGTATCTGTCGGTAATGACAAGAACCTTTTGTTTACAATTAAAAAATCACATCTTGCAAAAGAAGCAGGAGATCAAAGACCAGAGATATTTCAACCTGGCAACAAACTAGACGCCGCTATAGCCGAGCTAGATATGCCAAATCGTAAGGTTTCTCTATCTGTTAAACAAGCTCAAGCTATAGAGGAAAAATCTTTGGTTAAAAAATTTGGAAAAGACGCGAAATCTTCTGGGGCAACATTAAAAGATATATTTAATAAAGCATTAAATATTTCTAAAAAGAAAAAAGACAAATAAAATTAAAACTTTTGGTTAAGTCAGAACTAATTAAAAAAATTAAAAAAAAATACCCACTTCTTAATTCAAATACTGTTGGTTTGCTTGTAGACCTTATATTTAACTCTATCTCATTAAATTTAACAAATCACAAATCTGTGGAAATAAGGTCGTTTGGAAGATGGTCTGTTAAAACTATAAAAGCCAAATATAACGCCAGAAATCCAAAAACTGGTGAAATAATATACGTTCCTGAAAAGAAAAAAATTTCATTTAAGATGTCAAAACGCTTAAAAGATGCGATAAATAAAAAATGAAGAAAAAAAATATATTTATAGCGTGTGACTCAACAAATATTCAAAAAATAAGAAGTATAATAAAAAATACTCAATCCTCTAAATTGATTGTCGGTTACAAATTTGGTTTAGAATTATTTAATTCTAAAGGTGGAAGAAATTTTATTTCTAAACTAAGAAATAAAAAGATATGGCTAGATTTAAAACTTCATGACATACCAAATACTGTTTTTTCATCAATTAAATCTCTTAAAGATCTTAAGAATATAGATTATCTAACTGTTCATATCTCAGGAGGCTATGAGATGTTACGCTATGCAAAAAAAGCATCAAAAAAGATTAATAAAAATCTTAAAATAATTGGTGTTACCATTCTCACCAGTTTGTCAAACAGATCACTTAAGGAAATTGGTTTTTCTAAATCTATTAATGAAATAGTTAAGCAGCAAATTAATCTCGCAAAAAAAGCTAGGCTTGATGGTGTTGTATGTTCGGGATTTGAAGCAAAGATTGTTAAAAAGAAATTCAAAGGGGAAATAATTACTCCTGGAATAAGATTTAAAAAAGATACAGAGCATGATCAGCAAAGAATTATGACGCCCGCTAAAGCTTTTGAAAATGGTGCAACAAGTATTGTAATTGGAAGAAGCGTTACATCTGGGAATATTAAAAAAAATTTCAAAAAACTCATTATTTCTCTCAAATAATTTTATGAAAATAAAAATTTGTGGGCTTTCATCTTCAGACCAAGTTCAAACGTGTATAAAATATAATGCAGATTTTTGCGGCTTTATCTTGAACTATCGTAAAAGTCATAGATTTATATCTTTTGAAAAAGCTGAAGAATTAACCTCTATAAAAAAAAATAAAACCAAATTCGTAGGTGTTCTAGTCAATGCAACTCTTGAGGACATAAATCACTTTTCAAAATTAAATTTAGATTATTTTCAACTTTATGGTGATTATAGTGCTGATGAGATAAAGTCGATAAAGTCAAGTTTTAAAAAAAAGATAATAATCGCTATTAAGGTTAAACAACGCAAGGATATATTGAATTACATAAAATATAAAGAAGTAGCTGATATTATATTATGGGATAGTGACGGACTTGAAAAAAGCTTATCCTGGAACTTTGAATGGATTAAAAGTGTGCCGAATAATATAACTAAAATGATTGCTGGAAATATAAATTTAAAAACACTTGAAAATGTTTCTAAACTGGCTGATATTGTTGATGTGTCTGGAGCTTTAGAAACAAATAAAGTAAAAGATTTAAGTAAAATCAAAGAGTTTTTAATTAAAATAAAAAAATTAAATGATAAAAATTAAAAAGAATTTACCTCTAATCGATCAGCATGATAAAAATTTTATGTATGGTGGAAAATTTGGAGGAAATTTTATACCTGAAACTCTTAAAAAACCAATTGATGATTTAACAAAATTATTTGGTAGATTGAGGTATGATAAAAAATTTCTTAAAGAAAGAGATTATTATTTTAAAAATTATATTGGAGCCCCGACACCTTTTATTAAATTAGAAAATTTAACTAAACATTTAGGTGGTGCTCAAATTTATGCAAAAGTTGTTTCAGAGGCAAATGGTGGTGCTCATAAAATATATAATGCTACAGTTCATTGTTTAATTGCCAAAAAAGCAGGACTTAAAGAGATTGCGGGGGATACCAGGCGCAGGTTATGCAGGTAAAATGCTTTCAATGGCTGCGAAAAAATTTGGTTTAAAATGTAAAATATTTATGGGAGTTAAAGATATTAAAAGACAAAGACCAAATGTGGAAGCTATAAAAAAAAATGGGGCAAAAATTATACCTGTAACAACCGGAAGCCAAACGCTTGTAGATGCAGTTAGTGAATGTATGCGTTACTGGGTTTCAAATTGTCAGACTACACATATGGCGGTTGGAAGTACAGTTGGTCCAAATATATTCATCAAAATATGCGCATGGAGCACAGCTCAAATTTCAAGAGAGCTAATAGTTCAGCTGAAAGAAGAATTTGGTAAAATTCCGAGAAATTTAAAGTTATTAAATTGTGTTGGAGGTGGTAGTTCAGCGATGGGATTTTGGAATCAGTTTATACATACAGACGCTGAGTTAATTGGTATTGAAGCTGGCGGACCAAAAAAAAGTAAATTACATGCTGCTCCACTATCTAACGGCTCTAAAGTAGGTATCCTCCATGGTGCCGCTCAATACGTGGTTCAAAATAAAGAAGGTCAAATAGGATCGACTGAGTCGATCTCTGCAGGATTAGATTATCCGGGTATCTCTCCCTTACATTGTTTTTTAAAGGACTCAAAACGAGCAAGATACACATCTGCTACAGATGAAGAAGCTCTATATGCTTACCGTCTAGTCTCAAAATTAGAAAACATTTCACCCTCTCTTGAACCTTCCCATGCATTTGCAGAAGCAATTAAAATTGCTCCAAAATTAAATTCCTCTAATATTCTTATTGTGAATAGTTGTGGCGATTCGTTGAAAGATAAAGATATTATAAAAAAAAGATTAGGAAGTTACATTAGATGAAATCAGACATTTCTATCGCGTTCAATAAATGTAAAAAAGAAAAGAGACCTGCTTTAATAACTTATACTGTTGCCTCCGATCCAAATAAAAAGAAATCAACTGAGATATTAAAAAAAATTTCCGAACATATTGATATATGTGAAATTGGTTTTCCACATTCAACTCCAATAGCTGATGGAGGTCAAATACAAACAAGTGCTTATAGAGCAATTAAGAATGGATTTAAAATGAATGACGTATTTAAAATAGCCCAAAGTTATAGGAAGTCGAAAAACTCAAAACCTGTAATCCTTATGGGATATTACAATATGATCCTTCAATACGGTGAGAACAATTTTTTAAAAAAGTGTGTTAAATCAAAAGTGTCTGGAATAATTTGCGTTGATTTACCTTGGCCTGAAAATGAAAAATTTGCCAAAAAATGTAAAAATAAATTAATTAGTTTTATTCAACTCTTATCCCCTACAACTTCTCAAATAAGAATGAAAAAGATTATTAAGTCCTCACATGATATGGTTTACTATATAAGTATGCTTTCAACGACTGGAGGAAAATTAAAAGTTTCACCCAAAAATATCCTTAAAAATTACAAAAAGATTAAGAGGTTGTGTGGGCAAAAAAATCTAGTAATAGGATTTGGGATAACTAATAAAACTATATCTGCGCTAAAAACAGCAGACGGATTAGTAGTTGGAAGTCAGTTGTGTAAAACAATTACTAACTCTTTAAAAAAAAGACAAAATCCTGTCACAATGTTAAGTAAATTAGTATATAATTTAAAAAGTAAGATTCTATGAATTGGATAACAAAATTTATAAAACCGAAAATAAAATCTCTATTTGAAAAGAGATCATCAAAATCCGAAGGTTCTCTTTGGACTACATGCGGATGTAAAAATTTAATTTACAAGGAAGATCTTCAATCAAATTTTAATTGCTGTCCTAAATGTGGGGCGCATCATAAACTTTCTTGTAAAGAGAGATTCGAATTATTTTTTGACAATAAAGAATTTGAAATTCTTGAAACACCAGTACCGTTCGAGGATCCTCTAAATTTTTATGACACTAAAAAATATACAGAAAGACTAAAAGCAGCGAAAAAAAAGACACAACAAGACGACGCTATTGCAATTGCTAAAGGCAAGGTAAACAACATTGAGATTACAGCTGGAGCGCAAGACTTTAGATTTATAGGAGGATCATTTGGTGCTGCATCAGGAGAAGCTTTTATATCAGGAGTTCAACACGCCATAGATAATAAAACTCCATTTATTTTTTTTAGTTGCAGCGGAGGTCAAAGAATGATGGAAAGTCTTATTGCCTTATCTCAAATGACTAGAACTGTTTTGGCTGTAAATGAATTAAAGAAAAATAATCTTCCATATATTGTTGTTTTAACCGACCCAACAACTGGGGGAGTAACAGCGTCTTGGGCGATGCTTGGAGATATATTAATTGCTGAGCCTAAAGCCACTATAGGATTTGCTGGGCGTAGAGTGATAGCTTCCACGGTAGGTGAAACATTACCTGAGGAATTTCAAACATCTGAGTATGTTCAAGAACATGGCGGTATTGATCTAGTGATTGAAAGAAAATATTTAAATTCAACGATTGGAACATTGCTAAGTGTCTTATTGAAAAAATCAGAGACACAAGCTAATAATGAAAAATCAAATGTCATTGAAATCGACCAATCTCTACAAAAATCTTCAAAAGCAATATAGCCGCAGAATAAATCTAAATTTATCAAGAATCAAAAAGGTTCTTAAAAAACTTGATAACCCGCACTTAGACTTGAAAAACCCGATTAATATTCTAGGAAGCGATGGAAAAATGAGTGTTCTTACATCTCTTAAATTTTTTTTGGAAGCGGAAAATAAATCTGTCAATACCTTCACTAGCCCACATTTATACGATGTGCGCCAAAGAATATATCTTAAAAATAGATTTATTTCTGTTAATGAAATTAAAAAATTTAAAAAAATTATTGAGAAAAAAAAGGTAAAGTTAACGCTATTTGAATTATTGACTTGTATTTATATACTTGCTGCAAAAAGTAATAATGCCACTTTTAATTTAATAGAAAGCGGACTTTTATTTAAAAAAGATAGTACAAATTTATGGGGATTTCCTAAATCACAAGTTGTCACTAATATTAATTTTCAACATCAAGATTGGGTAAAGCCGAAAACTATTAAAGAAATTTGTAATCAAAAAGTAGGTTATTTAAGTAAAAAAACAGTTATTTATGTTGCTAAACAAAAACCGAGTACACTAAAAATAATTAAAAGTTTTCTACGAAAAAATCCAAGTAAAGTCATTTATGATAATAATTGGAGACTTCAAAAGGTTAAAAATAATTATGTATTTAGAGATAAAAAAAACTATATTCCAATACAGTCTAAGCATATTCACAGCGAAGGTTTAATAAATAATTTATGTTTAGCTATTAAAATAGCTTTAGATTTAGGAGTAAAAAGAAAAACGATCATTAAAGTTATTCCAAAAATAAAATTTGAGGGTAGACTTCAATATCTTAAAAGAGGAAAATTATTACAGAATGTAGGCAAAAATGAAGATCTTCTAATTGATGGATGTCATTCATATTCTAGCGCTGTAAATCTAAATAATTATTTAAAAAAAATAAAAAAACCTATTTATGGAATTTGGGGAATGCAAAAAAATAAATTGCCCGAGAAATTTATTCAAGCATTTTATAAAAATTTAAATAAAATTATTACAGTTAAAATTCCAAATGAACCTAATTCGTTAGATCCAAAAATTTTATCCGCTATAGCCAAAAAAAATGGATTTGAAGCTGAACCAGCAAAGAATGTGATTAATGCATTAAAAAAATTATCAAATAAAAAAAAGAAAACGATAGTTATTTTTGGAAGTCTTTATTTAGTTGGAGATGTCTTAAGAAAAAATAAGTTTTAGATGTGAGGTTTAATGAAATCAAGTAGATCTTTTTCGTTAGAAGCTCCAACTTTAGTAGCAAGATGTTTTCCATCTTTGCAAAGGATTATTGTAGGAACACCTCTTACAGAAAATTCAACAGGCTTGTTGGGCTGGCTTTCTATATCGTGATAATAACAGTCAATTTTATCCGATAAATCTTCAGAAATTTTTTGGACTATAGGTTTTAGAATTTGGCATGGGTTACACCATGAAGCTGAAAACTGAATGAGCGAGAGTTTATTGCCACTTATTTGTTCTTGAAATTTTTCGTCTGTTGAATCTTTGAAAGCCATAATCCTTAATTAAATATTTTTAACATAATGTCAACTACACAGAAGAGTATTTTTTTTCCAATTCTTCAACGTACGCGTTTATTTCTTCTAGAATTACCAATTTTTCTGGCTGACCTTCTCTCTCAAATTTTTCTCTTAAAGTATCAATTTCTGAATAAACTCTAGGAATAGTATTCCATTTTTCATTATTGGTACTAAGGAGTTTTTTGGATATATCTTTATGTATTAAATTATAATCTGATTTGCTTAGTAATTCTGGTTTTTCAACATAAAGTAATTTTTTTCCGAAATATTTTAATCTCTCGTCTTTAAATTTGTTTACCACTGTCAATTTTTTATCCCATTCAACATTATGAAATTCTGGTAGCAACTTATTATCTTCAGCCGAAGGAAATTTTGTATAAATACTTTCTTCGTTATAAACATCAACTTGTGATTTTAACTGTTCTTTTTCTTCAGTCTCAAATTGTTTTATAGATAAAATCTTCTCAGCAAATTGTTTATTACCTTTAATTAAATTAGCTCTTTCCTCAAGCTTCTTAATTCCAATCATTTTATATTCATCAAATTTATTACAGTAATTGGGATTCATTATAACTGGGTGCTTATTATGTCTTATTGTTCTTATGAATTTAGGATTTTTTTTCATTGCTGCAGTTAACTCTGCGATTGGCATGTTTAAATAAATATTTGGATCATGTTTTAAATCAAAACATAAGGGCCATTGATAGGTTGGATGTTGACAAACATAGGTTTGAACATAAGGCCTCGATTTTCCATAAAAATATTCATTTGTACAAAAAAGAAGTTCTTTTTTAATTAATTCTAATGATTGATTTTTATCCATAGTGAGTAGACTAGCCTTCCAGACATTTGGTGCCTTTTTAGCAATCAATTTTGCTATACCAACTGTTGCAACAACGTCACCTATTGCGCTGTGTGCATTTCCGTGTTCAATACCATTTAATGGAGCCATTTGATCAAGTTTGTAAACATCGTTTCCTTTTTCATTAGTTGAATTTTTCAAAGTATTTGGATAATAAAGATTTGCTGCTCTTGCGAGACTAAGTGCATCTCCTCTGGTATTACCGTTTGTGCTTGTAAGATAGGGATATTCTAAAGTTTGGAAAAGAGTGGATCTCAAAAACTCTTCGTCAAATTCAATGCTGTTAAACCCTATAAAGGTTGCCTTCCCCCATCTTTTCAAAGTCTCTACAAATTGCCGTATCATTTGATAATGAGAAAGATTTGAATTTTTAAGCATTTTTGGTGATGATTTATTCACGATTAAAGCCATCGCCTCTGGAATTATTCCAGAATTAAGCCTGCACCTTGTATCAAACCTATCTAACTCTTCCAAACTATCGTTCGTTAATATTGCACCGATCTGAATGATTTGTCCCCAATACTTGTTAGAAGAGCTTGTTTCAAAATCGTAAAAAACAAAATTTGGCATGAATTTATTTATTTTAGAACTTTAATTTTTTCTGAATTTTCACTTAAACTTTTATTTACTTGTTCTGGATCTTTAATATTGCTTAATGTATTCATTATTGATCTTGCATCTCTACCAAAACCATCCGTAACAGTCATTGCTTGTTCTAATTTTTTTCTTAGATCTTTAATACTGTCAAAATGTTTTTCAAATCTAGAACTTATATTTCTTAAATCACTGTAAATTTGTGTTGCATGTTTTTGAACTTGTAAAGTTTGAAAGCCTAAATGGTAAGATTGTAAAAGTGCTGATAACGTGTTTGGTCCTGCAATAGTAATTTTATATTTAGACCTAAGTTCCTGTAATAACATTATTTTTGTTTTTGGGTCTCTAAAACTAGAAAGCTCAGCAAAAAGTCCTTCTGTGGGAGCGTAAACTATAGCAAAATCTGTTGTTCTAGGTGGAGATATATATTTAGAGCTTACTATTTTTGCTTTATTTCTAAACGCATTAGCTAAATCTTTTCTGGCTTCTAATAATTCTTCTTTATCATTTTTCTGAAAAGCATCATCAATTGCTTTAAATTTTTCTATAGGCCAATGACTATCTACTGGCAACAAAACATCTTGAAGCTTAATTGCAAATTCCACTGTATCTGAAGTTTCATCTGGTTTCATTTTTACATTCTCAATAACTTGCGAAGCTGGCAATAAATCTTTAAGTAATGATGCAAGTGAAAATTCTGCAAGAACGCCGTATTGTTTAACACCAGCTAAAATTTTAGTAAAATTTTCTGAACTTTTGCTTAACCCATCCACTTGTTTGTTAAAGGTGGCTACTTTTTCATCAACTTTAGTTAATGCTGATGTCATATCTTTAGCAATTTCTTTGCTCATCTCACCGAATGAGTTTTGAAAAGAAGATTTTAGACTTTGAATTTCACTATTTTGGCTAAATGACTCTTTCTGATTTTCTAATTTTTTTTTTGAATTATTTTGTAAAAACAAAAAAATCCCAGCAAAAATTCCTATTAAGATTAAGATGTTTAAAATTATTAATATTTGTTCCATGATTCTAAATAACGCATTATATCACTTTTTTATAATAAATATAAATTTCTAGAGAATATCTTTATAAAAATATTAACAAATAACACAAATGCTCGTTAAAAGAGATGTTTTTTAAAAAAATTATTGATTAAATTTATTTGTTTAGATTTTCCATTTTTAATTTTTAAAAACTTAGTCTCTTCTCCACTATAACTTTCATGAAAGTTGTGCTTCATTAAGTAATTTCTCATACTTTTGAGATGTAAATTTGTAAATTCAGTAACCACTTTTTGAATTGAAATCTTTTTGTCTCTTATCCTTTCAATTTTTCTTGCTAAAGAATTATAAACGTTATTGGTAATAAGAATTTTATAAATAGGTTGAATTTTTTTTAGATCCTCAAGAACAAAAAGTCCTTCAAAAATTATTATTGATTTTTTTTTAAAATTAAATGATAAATTTTTATCATTTTTTCCGTTTTTTCTATTGTATAGTCCTTTTAATTTAATTGGTGATTTATCAATCCTTTTCAATGCATTTACTAGTTTGTCTATCTTTCTTCTATCATAGTGAAGCTTATTTTGCTCTCCACTAAATTTCTTGCCCATTTTATTTGTTACTTGAATTCTTTTTTTTCGAGAGATTAAAAATAAATCTTTGCTTAATACAAATGTGTCTGTAAAATAATTTTGCAATTTTTTCTTTAACAGTTCAGCGTATAAACTTTTTCCTGAGCAAGTAATTCCATCAACAGCTATGATACATGATTTACTCTTTTTCTTCCTAATTTTATTAATTATTATTTTTTCATTTATTTGCATAGGTTTAATATTTGTTACTCCATAAATTTGGAAGTTTAGTGCATACTGCATCAACCTTTATTTTTTTAACTTTTAATTTATTTTTTAAATTTTTAATTTTTGATTTATTGCTTTTTTTCACAAGTTCTGGTGATACTAAACAAATTTTAACTTTGTGATTTTTAAGGTATTTATAAAAACTTGTTTCAAGAGAAAATTTTGTAAAATGATCTATCCATACCCAACTAATATTTTTAAAGATTAAGTTTTTATTTTTTATATCCTCAAATTCTGAATACCTTATTGAAACATTTGTTTTTTTCATATTTTTAAGCATTGACGAGAATGTTTGATCGTGAAAAAAGAATTTTCCATTAATTTTTGATTTTTTTAAAATTTTCAAGATTTTATTTTCAAGACCTTCTTCTTTAACATTTAGAACAATAAATTTGTGATTAAAATACTTTATCCATTTTTCCAAATTAATTCCCTTTTTAAAGGGGTCGTGATGCAGATATATTTTACCTTTTTCTGATCTAAGGTCTATTTCAACTCCAAAATTTCTTGGAGTTTTTTTTAACTCATCGATTGTATTTACTCTATGTTTTATTATTAACATAAATTATTACATTTACTTTTGTTTAATACTGAGATTCTTATAGTTGATATAATAATTATTTAAAGGAAATTTTTTATTTGTTCTTTTTATTAGAAAATTTCAATTGTAGAAGATAGTAAAAACTAAAAAAAATGTGCTTAATGAATGCTGATAAATTATTCTTCCACTTAGATTGCCCATAAATTCGATCCTTAAATTCAACATCAATTTCGACTACTTTAGCTTTTTTAAAAAGACTAGTATAATGTATGTAGGTATCTAGTAGTGTTAATTTTTTTGGCATCTCATTAAATATATCCAACATTTCTTTTCTAAATATTTTGGGCATCGCATTAATTTCTTGCATTTTATAACCTAAAATTATTGTTGCACAAATTTCATGTAATCTGGTTACAATTCCATCGATGCCTCTATTATTAACTCTAAAACCTTTTCCTAGCACGTAATTTTCATTTTTGATTTCATTATAAAGCCTATGAAAATCAATTAATGGTGTTTGTAAATCTGCATGACACCAGCCGATAAAATTACCTTTGGCTGATAAAAGGCCAGCTATTATACCTCCGCCGTATCCCTGGTTTTTTTCTAAATTTAATTTTTTAACGATGTAATTTGAGCTGAGATTTTTTTGTGACTCTTTAATTATCTTATCAATTTCAATCTCAGTATTATCGGTAGATCCATTATTTACAAAAATTAACTCCGCCTTTTCATTCGTAAATGGAATATTTTTAAATTCTTTAAATAAATAAAAAATGTTTTCTTCTTCATTATAACACGGCAGGACTAGAGAAAAATTAATATTCATATTGTAAACTGGTATAATTGTTTACAATCATATAATGTAAAATTCCAATGAAATCTTATTTAATAATACCGATGGGTGGAAGGGGTAAAAGATTTGTAAATGCAGGTTATAAGACCTATAAAGCCTTTTTACCAATTCACAAAAATATCAGCATATTTCAAAAAATTATTTCAAATTTTGACAAAAATTTTGAAATTATATTGTTAGGTAATTTTAAAAAAATAAAAAATAAGATTAATAATATACCTAAGAAAAAAAATATTCATTTAATTAATATTCAGAGTCATAACAAAGGTCCTTTGTATTCCTTGTATCTGGGAAAAGATAATATTAACAAAATAATAAAAGATAATAAAAATATATTTATAAGTTATACTGACATTAATTGGATATGGAATATAAAAAAGGTTCTCAACTTTGTTAGAACAAAAAAAATTGTAGTTTTTACCCATAAAGATTTTCATCCTCATTTAGAAGTTAATGCCAAATCAGATTTTTGTAGAGTTAAAAAAAGAAGGGTTTTTGACATAAGAGAAAAAAAAACTTTTTCACAAGATTATAAAAAAGATGAACTAGCTATAGGGTGTTATTTTATAAAAGATTTATCTTATTTTAATAAATTTTTTAATAATAATAAAAATTTGTTTAATAAAAAAAAAGAAGCTTATTTCTTAACTTTCATAAAGTACTTTTTGAACCTTAAAGCAAAAGTAAATAATTTTTTAGTACATCATTTTGTTCATCTAGGCACCCCAGAACAATATAATGATTTTTTATCATGGCAAATTCATTTTAATAAAAAATTAGTTAATAGAAAAATATTCAGAAAAGATACCTGCATTATGTTAATGGGTGGTAAAGGAAGAAGGGTTTCAAGATTAAAAAAACCTAAGCCTTTTTTGCTTGTTAGAAATAAAGAAATTTATAAATATATATTTGATCACTATGGCTCTAGAAGAAAATTTGTAATAACAAATAAAAATTTTAATAACACTATACAAAAAAAAAATAAAACATTTTTGATTAAAAAAACAAATTCAATGTTTGAAAGTGTATTTGCCTCAAAAAAAATTCTCTTAGATAGTAAAAATTATATTCTTACTTCCTGTGATTGTTTTGGAGAATTTAATTTTTCAAACTTTAAAAGAATTAAAAATAAAAGTGATTTAATTTTATTTGGTTTTAAATTTTCAAACATGCAAAAGGATCTGGGTAATTCGCACACTCAATTAAAAATTATTAAAAACAAAGTTATTGATATTGATGTTAAAAAAAGATTTAAAGATTTTAGATATGGACACGCAGGATTTTTTTGGATCAAAAATGGATATATTTTTAATTATCTCAAAAAATTCAAAGACTCAAAAATATTTAAAAGGATAAAAAGAGAAGTTTTAATTGATGACTATTTTAAATTTTTAATTAAAAATAAGTTAGCAAAAATTTCATATTACTTACTAGATAATTATATTCACATAGGTTCTGAAAAAGAGTATCAAGAGTATCTTTATTGGCAAAAATATTTTTTAAAAAATGAGCACAAATATTCTTAAAAAAAATCTTCCGTCCTTTTGTACTTCTAATTTTGATGTTTTAAAAATAATAATGGTTTTTTCAAAATTAAATAATTTTCCTATATTAATAGAGTCGACTTCTAATCAAGTTAATCAACACGGAGGGTATACTGGCCTAACGCCATTAAAGTTTTCCAAAAAGATATTTAATCTATCGTCATCATTAAAATTAGACAAAAAAAAAATTTTACTTGGTGGAGATCATTTAGGACCTCTTCCTTGGAAAAATCTAAACATAAAAAAAGCATTATCAAATGCAAGAGTATTAGTAAAAAATTGTTTAGAAGCTAATTATAAAAAAATTCATATTGATACTGCAATAATTTGTAAAGGCGAAAATAGAATCTCAAGAGATGATATTGTATCAAGATGTGGCTCGATTTTAAGTAAAATTAAAAAAAGAAAATTAAATAATATTTTTATTGTGGTTGGAACAGAAGTTCCTTTTGCGGGTGGAGGACAAGACTCAAAAATAATTCCCACTAAAACATCCTCTATTATTGAGGAGTTTAAACAATATAAAATTCTTTTCAAAAAGATTAAGTTAAAAAAAAATAAAAAATTTTCTTTAGTAATTGAACCAGGAATAGAATTTTTTCACAATAAAGTAAAAAAATCGAAACTTAGGAATTTTAAAACAAAATTAAATTTTAGTATAAAAAATAAATTTAGCTTTGAAGCACATTCATCAGATTATCAAAAAGAGAATGATTTAAAAAGGTTAGTTAAGCATAATTTTCAATTTTTAAAAGTTGGTCCTGAACTAACATATTATTTTTCAAAGGCTATTTTTTCCATGGAAAATACTGAAAAAAAATTATTTAAGAGATCTTCAAATTTGAAAAGTAAAATTTTAAAAGAGATGAACAAAAATAAAAAATATTGGAAAGATTATTATAAAGGAGGACAAAAAAAAATTGAGTATCTTAAATTAAATAGTTATTTGGATAGAATTAGATATTATTGGAATATTAAAGAAATAAAAAATTCTAAATTAATTTTAGAAAAAAATATTAATAAAATTGAAAATTCTAATTTTTTAAGAATTTTTAAATTAAACAAAAGGGAAATTTTGATAATGAGAAAAATGAAACTAAAAAATTTTGATATGGTCATATTTATGTTTTTAAGTAAAACGCTGGAAAAATATTATAGAGCTTGTGGTTTCAAAACTAAAAATTAATTATCTTTTAATTTAAAAATTGTATATAAATTGATCAAACATAAAAATTTAATAGGTATTTATTTAATACCTTACAAAAATGAATAAATTAATTTCTTTTATATCCAGAAGTAGGTTCATACATAATTTGGCAAGTTTTTTTGTAAAGATAATCCCACTGTTTATTCTACACAATCTATCTAAATACTTTTCTATTAAAAAAATTTTATATTGCATAAACATCGATGAGATTGAGGGCGACTACTGTGAATTTGGATGTTTTACAGGAGCCTCCTTAAATCATGCTCTCAATACATATAAGGCTTATATGAAAAATAGGAAAATGACTTTCTATGGATTTGATTCATTTGAGGGATTTCCAATTGAAGTACATAACGAATTTAAAAGTGAATATTTTAAATCAGACTTTGAAATGGTAAAAAAATTAGAAAACAAATTTGATAATTGTAAAATTGTAAAAGGTTTTTTTGATAAAAGTTTGCAGAGTGATGAGGTAGTTAAATCAATTAGTAAAATTTCATTTGCTTTTATAGATTGTGATCTGGGATATTCTGCAAAAAGTGTTTTTGAATTTATAAAACCGAGACTTTCAAATGGTGCTTTTATTATGATTGATGATTTTTATAATTTAGATAAAACTAAAGATAGCATCTTTAAAACAATGACAAACTATTTTTCTATGAATAAAGATGTATACGTTCACAGTTATTTTGGAAATGGTGGGGTAACACTTAAATACTTCAAAGATTAAAATAATGGATAGTATTATTAGATTCAAAAATATAGCAATAAGTTCTCTCATTTTTTTCTTTATAATTTGTGTTGTGACGAATTATTTACACAATAGTTATGATGGATTTGAAGAAATTAAGTCTGAAAATGTTATAAGTGAAAAACCTTTATTTCAATTAAAATTTGACAATTTACAAACTGGAATTTCTGAAGACTTGCTACACGAGGAAAATGTTAAACTTGTTTACGATAGAAAGTGCGAAATTACTGGAAATATGCATGACAGACATAAAGTAAGATGGGTAAGAATGCTAGTGCATTATGAGATGCTAAAATTTGTCTCAAACTTTGGAAAGACAGCACCATATTATTTTGAAATAATTTTGCATAGTTTAATTATTTTTTTGTCTCTTATTTTAATTCAAAAATTTTTTATTATTGAAAAAAAATATATTTTTTTTTATTTGCTTTATATTACTTTTATTTTTCAACAATATCTTGGGGAATATACTTACTCAATATTTGATTTGTTTTTCATAACTGCTGCATTATGTGCTAGCAAGAAAAAAAATTTAATTATATTTTCAATTGTTTGTGCATTGGCTGCTCTAAATCGCGAAACAGGATTTCTAATAATATTTTCATGGCTAATTTTTAATAATGACATAAAACAAATTATTCCTATTTCTTTAATTACAACAATACCGTTTGTATTTTTCAATTATGATATAATTTCTTGTTTAATCCAACCAAAGTTTTTTGCCCCTATGGAATATCAACATGGACAAGTCAATTTTTCTGATCTTGCGCAAGCAAATATTTTCTCAGCTGTAAAATCAGTTTTATTAAATTATGTTATACCGTTTGGAATAGGATTTTATTTCTTTTTAAATTCTAAATCTAAAAATATATATCTTATTTCAATTTTTGTACTTTACTTGCTGGTTTTTTTAGTTGCTTCTCCAGCACATAAAATGGAACTTAAATTTTTACTTCTTCCTTATATATGGATATTTATTTATTTTTTTGAAAAAAAACAAGTAATATAATTTAGGCTAATTTTTTTGATAAATTTTTTTTCTCTCACTCTCAGTTTTCAATTGTCCACAAGCTGCTAAAACATCGTTACCTCTGCTTCTTCGAATAAAAGACATATATCCCTTTTCCTGAATAATTTTAGAGAATTTTTCAATATCTTTTCTTTGAGTTGGTTCAAACTTTACACCAGGCCAAGAGTTAAACTCAATTAGATTTAACTTGCTAGGAAATTGAGACATAATCTTTGTAAGTTGTTCTGCGCATTCAGCGGTATCATTTACTCCTTTTAACATTACATATTCTAAAAATATTGGCTCCTTAACTACTGATGTATAGTATTTCAACTGTTTTATTAAATCGTTTATTTTAAATTTTTTATTAATAGGCATGATTTCTTCTCTTAATCGATCATTCGGAGCATGCAAACTTAGAGCTAGATAAGTCCCGATTTCAACGGCTGCCTCTGAAATTTTATTTGCAATACCAGAGGTTGAGACGGTAATTTTTTTATTTCCATAATTTAAACCTTTTTTATCTTTTAAAATTTGAATTGCGGTTTTTAAATTATTCATATTTACAAGTGGCTCGCCCTGCCCCATAAAAACAATATTTGATATAATTTTTTGATCGCCCCAATCATTTAGTAAATTTTTAACAAGTACTACTTGCTCAATTATTTCTGAAGTTGATAAATTTTTAACCATTCTTTGTGTTCCAGACCTACAAAATGTACAGGTTAAACTACATCCTACTTGAGAGGAAATACAAATTGTTCCTCTTGTTTTTTCTGGAATATAAACACATTCAACTTTATTTCCATCTTGGAGTTCTATTAAAAATTTTAAAGTTCCATCTTTCGACTTATGAGTATCAACAATTTTAGAATTTCCAAAAGGTATTTGTTCATTTAGTAGTTTTCTTAACTCTAAAGGTATTGTTGATAATAAATTAAAATCTCTTAAACCTTTTTGATATATGCCACTAAATATTTGTTGAGCTCTCATATTTAATTTATCTTTTTTTACACCAATTTTTTCATTTAAAAGGGTTTTTAAGTCCTCGTAATTATAATCAAATACTTTTTTTTGGATCTCCATAATATATAAGTTTTATAGTATAATTTCGATTATATGAATAACAAAACTTTGGGTATAATAATAATAGTTTTTGGAGGCTTGGTACTTTACAGCGAACATGAATTGAATTGGATAATATCAGCAATATCAATCGGTATAGGTAGTGGAATTTTTTTCTGGAAAGAAAAATAAAATGATATAATTAAATGATATGTCAAAAAGTATTTTTATTGTATACGGCCATTACTCAATAAAAGATTCTTTTAATTCTTCAATAAGAGATACTTTTATTGATGAAGCAAAGAAATGTGGACATAAGATTGATTTAATAAATCTTCATGAGGAAAAAAAGCTGGATTTTTTTGATGGTTCTGCTCCTAATGACCAGATACTTGATTATAGAAACAGATTAGAAAAATGTGACGTGATGTTTTTAATTTCACCTTGCTACAACTTGAGAGCAACAGCTATAATGGAAAATTGGATAGATGTAACTCTTGCCCCCAAATGGTTTTTTTCTTTTCACAAAGTTGTAGGAAATTGGGGATATCCTGTGGCTGGAGCTATGAAAGATAAATTAGCTATAATGTCAATGACTTATGGTGGTAATTGGTTTTCTATTAAAACATGGTTTCAAAATATGCCCTATAGAAGAATAAAGGCCGGAGTGCTTAGATTAGGCGGATTAAAAACAAAATACATTAGATTTTATGAAGTTCTGCCAGGAATGTCGCAGGATAAATTTAATAAACATATGGAAAAAGTTAGGAAACTTGCTAGAGACTTATAGCAATTTACTTTTAATAATTAAAATATATATATTGTTATATGATAGAAAAATTAAGAAACATCTTAACTGAAAGTGCTAATATCATGTTTGATGATAGCAAAAATGACTTACGAGCATTACCAAAAACAGTAAGATTACAAATTTTAATAGTTTTATCATTTGTTTGGTCTACAGTATTTTCTTTATATGTTTTTAATATTACGACTTTTATTGGTGGATGGGTAACAACGGTTGTAGCGCATATAGGAGTAATTTTTGCAACATATTTAACCTTTAAAATTTTTCATACATCAAGAAAAGATAAAAAAAGTGTTTTTGAAACTGGAAATTATAGTCCTGCTAAAATTTTTGCAGTGTTATTTGTTATTTTTTTCATCTTTATATTCACTAAAGGTATAGAAGTTTTAACTAAATCAAATTCTTATTCGATAAAATATGATGGGCCAGAAAAAACCACTCTCCAAAGAATTAAAGATTTTGTCAAATAGCTCTAATTAAAATAGTATAATTTTATGAAACTTTTACGCGTAGGCCAAAAAGGTGAGGAAGTGGTTGGTGCTATAGACTCCTCCCAAAAAATAAGAAACATCTCTTCATTTATAAATGATTTAAACCCTGACACCATTAATTTTGATAATTTAGAAAAATTAAAAAAAATAAATTTGCAAAATCTACCTGAAATTGATCCTAAGGTAAGGGTAGGAAGTTGTATATCGCGACCTGTTGATTTTTTAGCAATAGGATTAAATTATAAAGCCCATGCCGAAGGAACAAAATCCAAATTACCAACAGAACCAATTCTATTTAACAAAAGTTCGGGATGTATTCAGGGTCCTAATGATCCCATTATAAAACCATTAAATGCAAATAAACTTGATTATGAGGTTGAAGTTGCGATGGTAATTGGTAAAGAGGCAAAAAATGTAAAAGAGGAAAATTCACAAGATTATATTTTCGGTTACTGTATTGTGAATGATATTTCAGAACGTTCCTGGCAAAAGGATAGGGGTGGACAATGGATAAAAGGGAAATCAATTGCTGGAACTTGTGGTCCAATTTTAGTTACCAAAGATGAAATAAATAATGTAAATAATTTAAACTTAACTTTGAGTGTTAATGGTGAAAAAAGACAATCTGGAAATACAAATCGAATGATTTTTAATTTTAATTTTTTAATATCTCATATTAGTCAATTTATGACCCTTCATCCTGGCACTATTATAACAACGGGAACTCCTGCCGGAACTGCAATGGAAATGTCACAGCCAAAATTTTTACAGATAGGAGATAAGCTTAATTTAAAAGTTGACTATCTAGGAGAGCAAAATCATATTATCGCAACTGAAAAATAGTTTATTTAATTATTTTTTTTCTTAATTTGGTCTCATTTAAGACAAGTAAATTACAGAATCTTTTATTATTTTTTAATTATGAAAATATTATCATTATTAATGTTATTACTTTTATTAAATAATTGCGCGGGTGGAAATGTTGCTAAAATTAAATTTGGTAAAAGATGTACTGTGGCTAACGAACGACAACTACAAGAAACTTCGTACATTTGGTTTATTAGCAAAGAAGCTTCCAAAGATTTCAATAAAAGGATTAACAGGTCAAATTGTTTAAACAGCTAGTTTAGACTTCAAAAAAAATAAAATTATGCTAATAAGGGGTATGTCTATATCCCTTATTGCCAGTTGCCTAATAATATTAGTAATACTTATCGTTTTGCCTTTAATTGTCTCGTATAAAGCAGAAAAGGCACATTCTCAAAATAAAGATAATCAAAAAATGAGTGAATGGGAAAAAATAAGGATTTTTGGTAATAAAATAAATAACAAAAATAAAAAACATAAATAAATTTATGTTTAGATATTTATTTTTTTTATTCTTTGTATTAATTTATAGTTCTTCTTTATTATCTATGGAAAAAAAACCATATCATCATCTTCCAGATGGAACTTTTAGAAATCCTGAGGGATCACCAGTTAGAGATCCCAATATTAAATGGTCCTATAAAGTTTTCAATGAGGAAAGAAAGAAAATAATAATCGATATTCCTAGCGATCATGTTGTTCCAAGAGAAGAAGTTTTGGAAAATTTAGAGAAAAATAAGGAAAATGATTTTATCGCATGGATTGGTCACGCAACCTTCATTATTAAACTAGGGAAAAATACAATTATTACTGATCCATTATTTTCTAAAAACACTGGTCCTTTAATTTTTGGACCTAAAAGATATGTGGACCCTGCTATTAAATTGAAAGAAATTCCTAAAATTGATTTATTTTTGTTAACTCATAACCATTATGATCATCTTGATACGTCTACAATAAGAAATTTTCCCTTTAAAAAATCAAAAGTTATTACACCCTTAAGGTTGGGTAAATATTTTAAAAATTTTAATTATGTAAGTGAATTAGATTGGTATGAAAAATTGGAGATTAATAGAGATTTAAAAATTACTTTGTTACCAGCTGTACATTGGTCGAGGAGAGGTCTTTTCGACAATAATAAATCTTTGTGGGGTAATTTTCTAATTGAATATAAAAATAAAAAAATATTGTTTGCATGTGATACGGGTGTAGGGGAAATTTACAAAGATCTAGGAGAAAAATATGGGCCTATTGATTTAACTTTTATTAATATAGGAGCTTATAATTTTTATCCAATAATGCCAAAAAAAGATAAGTCTACTTATCATACCAATCCCGAAGAAGCGTTATCAATCGCAAAAGATTTAAAAAGTAAAAAAGTTATAGGAATGCATTGGGGAACAGTGGTATTGTCTTTAGAACCGATTATGGAACCACCGTTACGTTTCAAAGCTGCAGCAAAGAATTATGATTATAAAGAGGAAGAAGCAATTGTTTTTAAAATTGGTGAAATAAAAAAACTTACAGAAATTTTTAATTAACTTTTCTTTTTTTTCTCTCTTTGTCTAGTAGTTTTGTTAGACTATCAACCATTAGATCGGATGCTTTAAAGATTTCACTTGGTTTGAATTCATAAGACATACTTTTTTCAGGATCAGTTTTATCTTCAATAATAATACCTTCATCAGGAGAATTATTTTTAATATAGATTAAAATAAGCCACTCCTCGTCTAAACTTTCATCCCATTTAATAAATATTTCTCCAGTTTCAAAACGCAAATCAATTACTCTCATTATATTTAAATATTTTGGGATGTAACGTTTATTAATTTGGAAACACAAACTATGAGCTGACCTATAAAAACTTTCAAGCGCAAACTCAATTTTTTGTCTTTCCAAATTGTATAGTCTTTCTTTTTCAAGTAGAGAAGTTCTGTCATCTCCCTCTTCAATTTTCAAACCAAGTTGTTCGACTCTTTCCCTGATTTTTTGATCTCTTAAAGACTGGTATTTTTGTTTTATTTTATCTATACGTTCTTGTACTGCTTCGTAAGACTCTCTTTCCTGGCTTAGAACATATCTTTCTATATTTTTTATCTCAAGAGCTTCTCTTTTTCTAAACTGTTCAATTTTCTTTTGTAGTTTTATTTGATCTAAAAATTTTCTTTGTTTTTCAGCCTGCTCTTTTCTAACCTCTGCTTGTTCTAATCTTATAAATTTTTGAAGTTCTTTTTTTCTACTTTTTTCTAATTTAATTTCTTCTTTATATTCCCTTTCTTTTGCCTCAAGAGCTAATTGTTTTTCTAATTTAAGTTTTTTAACAACATCAGCTTTTTCTTTTTGCATTTGTTTTATTAATACTTGTTTTTTTCTTTCTCTTTCCTCTTCAATAATTGATTTTATATTATTTATTTTGTTTGAAATATTATTTCTTATTTTTTGAAAGAAACTTTGTAAAGATCTGTCAATATTAAAGTTAAGATTAAATTTTAAATTATCTGTAATTCTTACAATTTTGACTACTGCACTTTTAAAACTACCTTTGATTCTTTTCTTTTTTTTTGAGGATTTAACTTTAAATTTTCTTTTTTTTACCTGTCTTCTTTTTGACTTTTTTCTAGAAGAACTTATTCTTTTTTTTTTATTTTTAATTCTTTTAAATTTTTTTTTCTTTTTTTTCATGCCTGTATGATTATAAATATCAGGTTTTATGAATAAATATAGTCTCGTGTTCGGTGAGCCGAGTCATAGTTCTTCACAATTTGCAATTGAAAAACTACTAGATCTCTATAGCGAAAGGCTGCGGCACAGCTAGAAAGATAGAATTCCCACATCCTAACAAATTTTTCATCAAATAAATCTTTTACAATTTTTTTTTTATTCATAAATCTCTCCAACCAAGCTTCAAGAGTTTTATCGTAATGTCTTATTAATGTTTCTGTATCAGCAACTATCAATCCTGTCTTTTCAATCGGTGTTATAATCTGACTAAATGACGGACAAATGCCTCCAGGAAAAATGTATTTGTTTATGAACTTATTTGGTGGTGTTGGAGAATCTACAACTCCAATTGTATGTAATAAAAACTTTCCATCGTCTTTTAAAAGATTATTCATTGATTTAAAAAATGTTTTATAAAATTTTTTTCCCACATGTTCAAACATACCTACTGAGTATATTCTGTCATAAGCTCCTTTCGCTTCTCTATAATCAACAAGTTCAAAATTAACCTGATTATTCAAATTCAGTTCTTTAGCTTTCTCTTTGCAATAATTTATTTGATTTTTACTTAATGAGATGCCTGTTACCTCACAATTTTTTTGCTTTGCGATTTCAAATGCCATGCCTCCCCATCCACAGCCAACTTCAAGGATTTTTTGTCCAGGTTTAATATCAAGTTTTTTTATAATATGATTTATTTTATTTTGTTGAGCTTCCTCTAAAGTCTTTGTTCCATTTTTCCAATAAGCGCAAGAGTATTGTCTATGCACTTTATCTAAGAAAATATCGTAAAGTTTTTCTCCTTTACTTCCTCCTATATCATAATGATGCTCGATATCTTTTTTAGATTTAACTGGAAAATTATAATTTAAAATAAATCTGTAGAATTGATAAATTTTTTTTGAAATGTAGCTTGCTGTGGTAATTTCATTTCTTCCAATTTGTTTTACTACTTCCATAAGAAAATCTTTTAAACTTGCATTTTTAATTAATATATCGCCTCTCATATAGGCCTCGGGAAATTCTAACTCAGGATCAATAATTAATTTCCAATTCAAGTTTTTTTTAAGTAATTGCAATGTAATGGGATTATGTAAATCGGGTTTACCGCAAATATATTTTTGGCCCTGGCTATCAATTAAAAGAATTCCGCCGTCTTTTTTAAATATCTTTGAAAATAATCTTGCAAGTATCATCTTAAGCAGCAATTTCCTTAGTTTGAATAAATTTAACTTCCTCTAATTTTGTTAAAAGTTCTTTAAGCTTATCTTTAGTTAATAAAGTAAGAGGAGGTAACAAATTTTCAAATTTTTCATCTTTTGTAGCCATGAAACTATGAAGAGCTGAAATTAAATTAAACTGATCAAAAACTTGTCTTGTTAAAATCAATTTTTCGTTAACTGTTTGAGTTGCTTTGTTCTCAAAATCATCAAAAACTTTTCTTGACATTTCATGTGTAACATTAGTGACAGCCGATATACATCCAGCGCATCCAATATCTAAGCCTTTAAGTAATTTTGTTTCAGTACCTGGAAATATTAAAAAATTTGGAATTTTTAAAGTTTCAAATAAATTGTAGCTTGAATCTTTGCAACCTATAATATTTTTTGGAAACGAATTTACAAGTTTTTTAACCGAGTCGACTGAAAATTTATATCCACTTAGTTTCTCAAAATTATACAAAATTATTTTTACCTTAGGGGTTTCAGAAATAATTGATTTATAAAAATTATAAACTCCCTCATCTGAATTATCTTTGTAGTAGGCTGGCGGCATAATTAAAAATGAATTGAAATTATATTCCATAGCGTATTTAATAAGATTTATATTTTCCATAAGAGAATTATTTCCAGTTCCTAAAAAAAATTGTTTTCTAAGCTTGTGTGATGAAATTTTAGAGATGAAGTCTTTTTTTTCAGACATTGAAATTAGCTGACTTTGTCCAGTTGATCCAAAAAAAAATACACCGTGAAGTCCTTTTTTAATTAAATTTTCTGCGTGAGATATAGTTGCATCAATATTTAAAGAACAATCTGGGTTTATTACACTTAATGCAGCAGCGTAAATTCCTTTTTTAATCATAATCTTACCTAATTTATTTTGTCTAGGTTATAATATTAAAATTAAAAATGAAAGTTCTTGTAATACAACCAAAGATTGGTATGGGAGATATGATTATATATCTACCATATATACATGCTATTTCTGAAAAATTAGAAGTTAAAGTATCTCTGCTGGTCAAAAAAAATTCACGCGCTGATCAACTTTTAATTAATGATCAACATATTAAAGAAATAATTACTTTAGATAGAACCCAAAATAATTCAGGATCTCATGATGGTTTCAAAGGCTTTTTAAATTTAATAAATTTAATTAAAAAAAAGCAATTTGATAAAGTTTTCATATTCAGCGGATCATTGAGATACAATTTAGTAGCTAGGTTGGCTAAGATTAAAAATATCTATCAATATCCTTTATTTCAAAAAAAAGATAATTTTGTAAACTCGGCTAAAATTTTTGCAGAACATGAATTGAATAAAATTATTTCGACGCAACCAAAATTATATGTAAATACCAATGATATTAATAAAATACGAAACAAATTCGAAGAAAATTATAAACATGTTTGCATAGGTTTTTCAGCAAGTGGACCAACAAAAAGATGGGATATTAATAATTATATAAATCTTTGTGAAAAATTAAGTGAAAAATTTAATTGTAAATTCTATTTAGCTGGAGGAAAAAATGATCAACTACTACTTGATAAAATTATGAATTCAAAAATTAGTTCTAAGTGTGTCTCATTCACTGAACTTGAAATTAAAGAAACAATACCGATGATTCAAAATTGTAACTTGTATATTGGAAATGATACTGGGTGGCTTCATATATCATCAGCGTTAGGATTGAAATGTTTAGCATTATTTATGGACAGTCCTGTTTTAGCTTATGGCAAATATTCAAAAAATATTAAAGTAATTGTTCCTGAAGGTGAAACTGAAGAGTCTACAACGCACAATACTTTAGGACAAAATAAAATTTCTTTTGAAAAGGTTTTGCAAGAGTCAATTGATCTTTTGAGTTAAGAAAAATCTGTTTTTAAAATTTTGTCTCTAGCTTGGTTAACTAATTGGCTGAGTCTCTCTGTTTTTACATCTCGATTCATATCAGGGTGAATTTTTTTTTGTAGTTTCATTGCCGCTTGTAAAACTTCTTCCTTTGAACATCCTTTAGTTAAACCAAGAAGTTTGTAAGCTTCATCTTTGGAAATACTTGCATCATCTCTTGTTTTACTAAAGTTGCCTTGCGAAAATCTTCCTGAATTTTTAAGAAACTGAATTAACCTCCATAACTGCATCATTTGTAACGCGGTGAGGCCTTTGATTTTAAGACCGCTCAAGATTACAAATAAAAAAGGTAATGAAAAAAGATATTTTCCTCCGATGGTCAAGATTGCTGCAAAAATTAGAGAAAAATACACTGCTATTTTTTTAATGGTTTGAGCAATTTTTTTTGAGCTTGTTCGAGCAAACCAATGTAAAAATAGATAAACAATGACAAAGATGATAATTCCTAATAGAAATAAATTCATATAAATTCTATAAAATGATTATACCAAAATTAAAAAAATTAGAGAGTAAAAAAGAGTACCATAACATTGAGCTTAAAGATGACTATTCTTGGGTTGATCAATCAAATATTTTAGATGTTTTAAAAGATTCAAGCAATCTTCTGCCTGATGTAAAAAAATTTATTGAGGAAAATAATAAAATTACTGATGAGTATTTCAAAGATGTAAAGAATTTACAAAAAAATTTATTTGATGAAATTAAGTCTAAAATAAAACTCGATGATACATCTTTAAAATTTAAAGATAAAAAATATTACTATTGGACAAAAACTGAGGCTAAGGGAAATTATGGAAAAAAAATAAGACAGCTAATTGATGATTCAAAGCCGGAGGAGGTATATTTTGATGGAGATCTTGAAAAAAAGAAACATGGATCGGAATATTTTGGAATGGGATCAGTATGTGTTTCTCATTCTGATAAATTGCTTGCTTATTCCTTAGATCTTCAAGGATCCGAGTATTACACGATCTATGTGAGAGATCTTGATACAGGTCAAGATAAGTTAGATAAAATTGAAAATACCAGTGGTAATATAACGTGGTCTTTAGATAGCAATAGTTTCTTTTACTCAAAATTAGATAAATTTCATAGACCAAGGCAAATTTATAAACACATTTTGGGAACACCTATTAAACAAGATAAACTTATCTTTGAAGAGAAAGATGAAACTTTTACTTGTAGCATTAGTTTAACATCGGATGAAAAGTTTTTTACAATTTCTTCTTCGGATCATATTACAACAGAAGAATATTATTTTTCCTCCAACTCACAGGATATAAAACCAAAATTATTTAAAAAAAGAAAAAAAGATATACGTTACTCGATAGACTCTTGGAAAGGGTATTTTTATGTTCATACGAATGAGAATGCTAGAGATTATAAGATTTTAAAGTGCAAGGTTGAAGATATTAATCATTTAGAAGAGTACATTTCACCAAAAAAAGAAACAATAATTGGAAGTTTGGAATTTTTAGATAATTTTATTCTTAGAGGTGAAAAGTCTGACGGCTTATCAAAACTTTACGTAAGAAATATAAAAACCAACAAAGAAGAGGAGATTAAAATTTCTGATGAGGTTGTAGGATCTCCTGGTTCATCTTTAATGCAAAAAGATACTAATACTTCAAAAATTCGAGTTAGTTGGGAAAGTATGGCAACACCTGGAAAAATTTATGAGTACGATATTATTTCTAAAGAAAAAAAACTAGTTAAAGAAGTCGAGATACCTTCAGGTCATGATCCAAATAAATATATTGTCGAAAGAATAAAAGCAAAGTCACATGATGGAAGAATGATACCCATAAGTCTAGTAAGATTAAAAGAGTCTAAGCAAGATGGTAAGTCAAAAATTCTTCTTTATGCTTACGGAGCGTACAAACACAGTATAGAACCCTCTTTTAGTGCTTCTATGTTTTGTTTAGTCGATAGAGGTATTGTTTTTGCAATTGCTCATATTAGAGGCGGAGGTGATTTAGGTGACATATGGCATGAGGAGGGAAAAAAGAAATTAAAAAAGAATACATTTCTTGATTATATTGCTTGTGCAAAACATTTGGTTGATCAAAGATATACTTTTAAAGGGGGCATTTGTTTTTATGGTGGTTCTGCTGGAGGTTTAACTGGTGGTGCAGTTGTAAATATGGCACCTGAATTATTTTTTTCAGTTCTATTATTAGTTCCTTTTGTTGATACTTTAACAACAATGTTAAACGAAAAACTTCCGTTAACTCCTGCGGAATGGGAGTTATGGGGAAATCCAATAAAGAGTAAAGAATTTTTTGAATATATTTTATCTTACTCTCCATATAACAATTTAAGAAAAGCTTCATATCCACCAATGCTAATCACAACCTCATTGTTTGATAATCGTGTTCTTTATTCTGAGCCAATTAAATATATTGCAAAATTGCGTGATGTAAAAGATGATGACAACATTCAACTCCTTAAATGTAAGATGGAGGCAGCTGGACATGGCGGTATGAGTGGGAGAGACAACGCTATTACTGAACTTGCTGAAGAATATAGTTTTATTTTAAAAACAGCTAATATTCTTGATTAAAAACAGTTTTTACTAGTAAATCCTATAATAATATTTTTTTGATTTACTTCGAATTTTCTTTCACATTTAATTTTAAGTTTTTCTGAAGTGTAAACGTATATCCTATTTCTGTTATCTTTAAATTCTATTTCATCTGGTTGACCGTAAAAAATTTTCAAGTCACTTTCAGATTTTTTTAACCATTTGCTAAGCTCTTTTTCTTCTTCAGAAACTTTTGCATCTATTTTGGTAGTAACAGTTTTACAAGAAGATAAAAATATTGAACTAAAAATAAGTGTAAATGTAATTAAAAAAATTTTCATATATATAATCCTAGACTATAGCTTAAACTTATAAACAGAAATATTACCTGCAGGTTGTAATTTGAAGATTAGGTAAATATTTAAAAGATTTATACTTAAAATAGGAGTATTTAGCTCTTATAGGAGGATTATTTATGATGGAAAAATATTTTGAGTATAAAAAACATAAAACAAATTTTAAAACAGAGGTAATTGCTGGGGTAACGACTTTTCTTACAATGGCTTATATCATGTTTTTAAATCCCTTTATCTTGTCTGGAGAATTTGCTGGAGCAGATAAAGGTTTTTTTGATTTTGGTGCAGTTTTCACCGCAACAATTTTAGCCACTGCAATTGCATGTTTCATAATGGCATTTTACGGAAAAACTTGGCCAATAGGTTTAGCGCCAGGTATGGGAATAAATGCATTCGTTGCTTTTGGAGTTGTGGCTGGAATGGGTTATACGCCTCAGGCTGCTCTAGGTGCGGTTCTTGTAGCTGGAGTGTTATTTTTAATTATATCACTCACACCAATAAGAGCTTGGTTGATAAATTCAATTCCAAGAAGTCTTAAACTTGGGATAGGTGCTGGAATAGGTTTGTTCTTAGCAATAATCGGTTTAGAAATCATGGGGGTTGTTGGAGATCATCCGGTCACACTTGTCACGCTCGGTGATATCAAAAACCCTTTAGTGCTTTTAGGATGTCTTGCCTTTGTTGTGATGATTGTATTAGAAAAAATGAAAATAAGAGGGAATATTATTATTGGTATTCTTGTTTTTAGTACCATTGCATGGGTTACAGGATTGGCAAAATTTAATGGTGTGGTTGGAACAATACCTCCAATGACATATCTTTTTGATTTTGATTTGACAGCTGCATTTACAGCTGGAATGTCGACTGTAATTTTTACTTTATTGTTTATTGACTTTTTCGATACTGCAGGAACTTTGACTTCGGTTGCTAACGTAGCAGGCAAAGTGGATAAAGATGGAAAAGTAAAAGATATAAATAAAGCAATGTTATCTGACAGTGTTGGAACAGTTGCTGGAGCTTTAATGGGTACTACAACTGTCACAAGTTACGTAGAGTCAGGAGCTGGAGTGAAAGCGGGAGGACGTACTGGAATGACTTCTTTGGTTATTGGAGTTCTTTTCCTATCTTGTTTATTTTTTTCTCCCCTGGCAACAAGCTTACCAAAAGAAATAGATGGTGCGGCTTTACTTTATGTTGCTATACTTTTCGTGAGAAATATTACAGACATTGAGTGGGATGATATAGCTGAGTCAGGTCCAGCGGTTATTGCTATGATTACTATGCCGTTAACTTATAGTATTAGTAATGGAATAGCTTTAGCTTTCGTTTCATATGCACTAATAAAAATTTTGACAGGAAAATTTAATTCAACTTCTCCTGCAATTTGGGTTATTGCAATATTAAGTGTTATCAGTTTTGCTGTCGCTTAAATAAAATTTGAGGGCTGGTTAAATCCGGCCCTCAACTACTTTTTATGTTTTTTTACTAAATCTTCAATTTTTACTTCCTCGTAATGCTCAAATGGTTGCACAATCCAAGGATTGGAGTCTAGTCTCTCAGCACAATAATCTGGCTCGAATGTAGAATCTTTTTTCTTCCATAAGACAGCAGTTTTGATTGTTTCGATTTCTTTAATTCCAGGATAACTATAAAGCCAATTAATACTTTTTTTTAAAGTTACACCTGTATCCGAAAGATCATCACATAGAAGAAGTCTTCCGCCCATATTTTGAACCGTAGAACTCATTTCTCTCGAAAATACCAATTCACCTTGCTGATCTTCTATTCCTTTTCCTGAATAAGACTCAACTGCAAGGTAGGCGCATTTCAACTTAAATACTCTACTAAGAACATCAATAATAGGAGCTCCACCTCTCATTATCCCTATTAGCATAGTTGGCTTGTAACCACTTTTGTGAATTTGTATTGCAAGTTTTTCAACGATTAGATTATACTCTTTCCAGTCTATGATTAATTTCTCGGCCATAGAAAAAACTAAATTATTTTTAAGGAATTGTAAATGAGCAAAGGATACTGGATAGTAAGAGTAAGTATTGATAATAACGAAGCATTTAAGAAATATGCAAGTAGAGCAGAATTAGCTATCAAAAAACATGGAGGTAAATATCTTGCTAGAGGGGGTGAATTCTCTATTTTAGAGGGAAAACATGATTTTGAAAGAAATGTTGTAGTTGAATTTGAAAGTGTTGAAAAAGCTAAAGAATGTTTTAATTCCAAAGAATACCAAGAAGCAAAATCATTTAGAGAAGGTAAAGCGGATTTTAATGCTATTGTGATTGAAAGTTATTAATATTGAATAGGCTCGTCATCTATCGATCTCCATAGATACCAAGTAGCAACTGAGCAATAAGGTGAAAATCTTTTAGAAAGTTTATTTAAAAAACTTTTTGGCGGAAAATAATTCTTTTTGTAATTATTTGAAACAGCTCGAAGTAAACCGATATCTTGGATTGGCCAGATGTTAGATCTATTGTAAGTAAAAAGCAGAATCATCTCAGCCGACCACCTCCCTATTTGTCTAAGTTCAGACAAATATTCAATAGCTTGTTCGTCACTCATTCTTTTAATAAGGTTTGGTTTAAATTTTTTATCTAATATTTTTTTAGCCAATTCTTTAATTCCTTTAACTTTATGTTTGCTCAATCCACATTTTTTCAAGCTAGAAAAAGATAAACTATTTATTGATTTTGCTGTGATCCTATTTTTACATTTTTTTTTGAACTTAAAAAAAACTGAATCCGCTGCTGCTACACTTATTTGCTGACCAATAATACTTTTACAAAGTGAGAAAAAAACATCATTTCTTGTAACTAAAGAACCATCTTTATACTTTAAGATTAGTTTTTTCATTACTTTATCTTTTTTAGATAAAACTTTCTTAGCTTTATTCCAGTAAGAAGGGCTTTTACTCATGATCTTGGAGTAATTATTTCTTTTTTTAAATGTTTTTCTCTTATAAATATTATTAGAGAGCTTAAAATTACAAGTGATGCACCAATTAAAGTAAGAACTTTAGGTATCTCGCTCCATATAAAAAAACCAAACAGAATTGCAAAAACCAAACTCAAATATTTAATGGGTGTTACCAATGATGTTTCAGCAAGTCTATAACTTTGGGTTAATAATAAGTTTGCAACGCTTCCACAAAGTCCCATTACAATTAAAATTAAAGCATCTATTGCTGACGGCATAATCCACTCTACAAAGAATAATGAACCCAAGCCTAAAACTGTACACAAAAAAGTGAAGTAAAAAGCTATTGTATAATTAGGTTCAGTTTTGGACAATGATCTTACACTTATTGCTACGCAAGCAAAAAAAATGCAAAAGATTATAGGAGAAATATAATAATAATTAATTTCAATAAATGCTGGTTGAACAATCAGTAGCATGCCAATGAATCCAATAATCACAGCCGACCATCTTTTCAAACCTACTTTTTCAGACAAAAAGAAAATTGAAGCTACCGTAACGAATATTGGTCCACCAAAAGTTAAAGAAATTACGTCTGCCAATGGTAACTCTCTTAAGCCATAAAATAGTGCAATGATTGCAAGTGCACCGCAAATCGCTCTGAAAGCATGAAGACCAGGACGTGAGGTTTTATAAAAATTAAAAATTCTATCTTTTGGTATGATAAAAAATATTGGGATAAATCCTATGAAAAATCTAAAAAATAATACCTGTCCTACCGGATAATAATCTAACCATTTCACGCAAATATCCATAATAGAGAAGCAAATTACACTTCCTGTCATGTACAAAACGCCGATTTGATTTTGTGTTAACAATTTAATATCCTCATAAGTTCTAAACATAATAAATAATTTATGCAAAAATGTACACTTGCGCTTGGTTGTTTTTGGAAGCCTGAGGAAAATTTCAAAGATAAACCTGGTATTATAAAAACTGAAGTAGGTTACGCTGGCGGTAAAAAGCCTCATGTAACATACGAAGAAGTTTGTAAAGGAGACACAGGACATGCAGAGGTTGTAAGATTAACTTTTGATGAAAAGATAATTTCTTACGAAAAAATACTAGATTTATTTTTTAAAATGCATGATCCAACACAAAAAAATATGCAATTTCCAGACGTTGGGACTCAGTACAGAAGTGAAATTTTTTTTGAAACAGAGCAGCAAAAGCAATTGGCTTTAAAAATCAGAGAAAAACTTAAACAAAATTATAACGATAAAATTGAGACGGTAATTTCTGAATTCAAAAATTATTGTAAAGCAGAAGATTATCACCAAAAATATATTGAAAAAAACAGATGATAAATCATTTAGTAACCACGGATTGGCTCGAAAAAAATTTAGATAAAGTAAAAATCTTAGATGGTAGTTGGCATATGCCAAATGTAAATAGAAATGCTTTTGAAGAATATTTAAATGGACATATTCGAAATGCTATTTTTTTTGATTTAGATAAAAATTCTGAGCAAAACTCTAAAATTCCACATATGATGCCAAAGAAAGATTTTTGGGAAAATTCAATTTCTAAATTAGGAATTAAAAACTCTGATCACATAATTGTTTATGATAATTCTGATGTGATAAGTTCTTGCCGCATATGGTTTAATTTTATTTATTTCGGGCATGATCCAGAACGTATTTCTGTTTTAAATGGAGGTTTTAAAAAATGGACAAGTGAGTCAAAAGAAACTACAAAAGACATTAAAAAAATTACTCTTAGTTCTTATCAAGCAGAAGAAAAATTCGATATGATAGTAACGAAAAACGATGTAAACCAAAATATAATTAAAGAAAATTTTGAATTAATAGATGCTAGAAGTAAAGCTAGATTTTTAGGAACTCAGCCAGAACCTCGAAAGGAATTAAAAAGTGGAAATATAAAAGGATCTAAAAATTTACCCTTTCAAAATATTATTAATGAGGACAATACATTTAAAAGTAAGAATGATATAAGTTTAATTTTCAAAAAATTAAATCTCAATAAAGATAAGCCATTTGTTTTTTCTTGTGGCTCTGGGGTTACAGCTTGTGTTTTAGGTCTAGCGAATTCTATTGTAAGTGGTAAAAAACCTGTTATCTATGATGGATCGTGGTCTGAATATGGTCTTAAATGAAAATGAAAACATCAACTAAAATAAAAACTTTTACAATTATATTTTTTATCGCTGTCGCAGTTATAATTACTGCAAGACATTTCATAGGCTTGCACTTTGAAAAAAAATTCAGCGTTAGACCAGCGCCTGGTGTAATAGTTAAAGAGGTAAAAAAATCACAATTTTATAAAAGTATTGAAACATTTGGTACTGCCATAGCTCAAAATTCTAAAACATATAGAATTAAAAAGGACGAGGTTATTGGAAATCTAAGAATAGAAAATAGATTTGTAAAAAAAGGGGAGATCATAGCTGCTTTAAAGGATAGTAATAATATTGTTGCAGATTTCGCAGGTAAACTTGGTAAAAGAGAGATTGCTCAAGGAGTTCTAGGATCAGATAGTCTTATTATAACTCTGGACGATTTAAAAGTGATAGTGATAGATATTAAAATTCCCGAAAGTTATGTAGGAATATTAAAACAAGGTTTAAAAGCAGAAGTAACTAGCTCAGCATTTTTAGAAAAAATTTTTAAAGGCAAAGTAACTTCCATTAGCTCAAGAATAGATCCTTCAACTAGATCGATTTTAGCAAGAATTTCAGTGAACAATAAAAATTTTGAAATTATTCCAGGCCAATTAATGACCGTAAAAATAATATATGACGAAACTAATCAAATGGGTGTCCCGGAGAGCGCAGTAACAATTCAAGGGAGTACTTCGTTTGTTTATATTGTAAAAAATAATACCGCAGAAAAAAGAAATATCAAAATCGGAAATAGAAATTTTGGTAAAGTTTCTGTCGAGTCAGGAATAGAAGAAGGGGATATGGTGATTTCTGAAGGTGTTTCTAAAGTAAGAAATAAATCAAAAATAAAAATTATCAATACCAAATAATAAAATGTTTTTAACCGATTTATCAATTAAAAGACCTGTAGTTGTCTCTGTAATGAGCTTGGTTTTAGTCATTTTTGGTTTGTTTACTTTTAATGAAATACCAACTGATGAATTACCAGATGTTCAGCCTCCTGTCGTAACTATACAGACCGAGTATAAAGGTGCGTCTGCAGAAATCATTGATACTCAAATAACTCAAAGAATAGAAGATTTTGTTGGTGGAACACCTGGGTTAGAAACTATAGATTCTTTTAGCGAAGATGAAAATTCTAGAATTACTCTTACATTTGAAACTAGTCTAGACTTAGACAATGTCACAAACGATGTTAGAAGTTCCGTTGCAAGAGTATTAGATAATCTTCCTGATGGTGCTGAACAGCCTGAGATTTTCAAACAAAGTGCTGGAATGAGAACTACAATGTGGTTGTCTTTCAATTCAGATACTATGACTGATTTAGAATTAACTGATTACGCCGATAGATATCTAACTGATTTATTTTCAACTGTAGAAGGTGTTGGCAGAGTGCGTTTAGGAGGTGAGCGAGAGATTTCTTTGAGAGTATGGCTTGATCCTCTGGCACTTGCAGCAAGAGATTTAACTACACAAGAAGTGGAGTCTGTCCTAAGAAAAGAAAATGTTGAGTTTCCTGCAGGAAGAATAGAATCTAAAGATGTTGATTTAACGATTAAGTTAGATAAGGCATACAAAAATTTAGATAGCTATAAAAAATTACCACTTAAAAGAGCCAGAGACGGTTCAATTATTACACTATCAGATGTTGCTAGAGTTGAGCTAGGAGCAGAGTCTTCTAGAACTCTTTTTAAAGGAAATGGAAAACAAGTTGTTGGTATTGGTATTTACCAGCAATCAGATGCGAATACTATTAAAGTCGCAAATGGAATAAAGAGTAAGATTAAAGAAATTAGACCTGGATTACCTCCTGGAACATCTTTAGAAGTTTCTTTCGATAGAAGTAATT
>MDTG01352542.1_pt1 | contig 42415 bp, 39 predicted proteins | sample 811421 | NCBI WGS metagenome assembly MDTG01 (sample SAMN05326645, study PRJNA326480) | marine metagenome | isolation source: seawater | place: Pacific Ocean: South East | collected 2011 | reverse complement strand
GCAGAAACTAGGTTTGAGCAATCATAAGTAACCGGGCTGAAGCCGGCACACGCGCTAAGCAGTGCGATAACGCCAACAGCCATTCCTGCACGAAATAAAGCTATTGCAGGGGATAATCTATTCATCTTGAAGCCCATTCCATCATATTACCCAAATAACAAGAGTCAGCAATGCCAGTCTATATGAAACTCTTATATAGCAGTGTAAACAAACTTCTGCTACTCATATAGGACAAAAGCGAGCCGTGCTAAAAACTCGCCAAAAGTATATGTTTTTTTGAAGTGTCAAAGACTTTCTTTATGATGAGCGAAGATAATTCTAAAACCCTGATTCTAGCCTCTCCGAGGGGATTTTGCGCGGGCGTGGAGCGTGCGATTAAAATTGTAGAAGGTGCATTGGAAAAATTTGGCGCTCCTATCTATGTCCGGCATGAAATTGTGCACAATAAGCGGGTAGTAGATGAGCTGGCACAAAAAGGTGCTGTTTTTGTAAAAGAGCTGGATGAGGTGCCAGAAGGTAGCCATGTTATTTTTTCTGCGCATGGGGTAGCGCGCGGGGTGCATCAACGGGCTAATGAGCTGAATATGACGGCTATTGATGCTACCTGCCCACTGGTTACAAAGGTACATTTAGAGGCTGGGAAGCATGTGAAGCGAGGGCGGCATATCTTGCTTATTGGTCATGCTGGCCATCCAGAGGTTATTGGCACAATGGGTCAGGTCGAAAACGGCGAGATGACACTGATTGAAACCCCTGAAGATGCGCTAGCATATACCCCACCAGAGAACACAGACCTTGCCTTTGCAACACAAACAACCTTATCTGCAGATGAAACAGCTGAAATTATAACGGTCTTACAGCATCGCTTTCCGGATATTTCAGGTCCTAAGGGGGAGGATATCTGCTATGCAACGACAAACCGCCAAAATGCGATTAAGGCATTGGCATCTGAAATTGATTATCTGCTGGTTATTGGTGCAGAAAATTCCTCTAATTCCAAACGGCTAGTAGAAACAGGTCTAAAAGCTGGTGTTGCCGCGGCTGCCCTCGTCGCGGATGCAACTAAGCTTAATTTTACTGCCTTAGACAAAGCTTCGATTATTGGTCTTTCTGCGGGCGCCTCTGCGCCTGAAATTCTGGTAGATGAAGTTATTGAAGCCTTACAGACACGCTATCTTATAACCATCACCTATCAGAACTTTATTCAGGAAAATATGCATTTCAAGTTGCCTTCCATCCTGTCTAAGAAAGAGGTGGCATCATAGCAGTTTATACGCAAATCGATGATGAGGCGCTTGCCACCTTTTTAGAGCTATATGATCTGGGCAATTTGCTAAGTTTTGCTGGCATCGCTGAGGGTGTTGAAAACTCTAACTATCTGCTTCGCACCGACAGAGAAAATTTTATCCTCACCCTATATGAAAAGCGGGTAAATGCAGATGATCTGCCTTTTTTCATTGGCCTGATGCAACATCTTTCGCGGGGGGGGCTAAACTGCCCTGTTCCAGTTGCAGATAAATCTGGACAGATATTACAAAACTTATGCGGACGTCCCGCAGCTATTGTTAGCTTTCTTGACGGCACATCCCAACGTTTTCCAAATACGGCAAAATGTCGGGCAGTGGGGCGTGCATTAGCAGATCTTCACACTACTTCTGAAGGCTTTAATGGGATACGCGAAAACGCGCTTGGGCCAAGGGGTTGGTCGCCGTTGCTGGCGTCCATTAACGGTGATTTGAAAGATATGCCTGATGGTATCTTAGAACTTGCCGCTTCCAGTCTTGATAATATTTTAAAAAACTGGCCTTCGGAACTGCCAGCCGGTCATATTCATGCAGATATGTTTCCCAATAATGTTCTGTTTGTTGGCGATAAGCTAACTGGCATTATAGATTTCTATTTTGCTTGTCAGGATTTATATGCCTATGACCTTTCTGTCTGCCTGAACAGCTGGTGTTTTGATGTGGATGGTAGCTTTAATGTTACCAAATCAGGCGCGTTGCTAGATGGTTATGGGCAGGTTAGAAAGTTGACGCAATCAGAAAAAAATGCGCTACCCGTGCTGAATCAGGGCGCGGCCTTACGGTTTTTCCTAACCCGTCTTTATGATTGGATTAATACACCTGCTGATGCGCTAGTAAAGCCTTTAAACCCTATGGAATTCTGGTCACGCTTGCGTTTTCATCAGCATGCGACGGGCCCAGAAGCCTATGGACTGTGGCGTTAGAGGCGTCAGATGAGACAAACGCCAGCCATTGTTTTTTTATATACTGACGGCGCATGCTTGGGCAATCCAGGGCCCGGCGGATGGGGAGCTATCTTGCAATGGCAAGACAAGGTAAAGGAGCTATCTGCCGGCCAAGCCAGTACCACAAACAACCAAATGGAGCTTATGGCTGTCATTAATGGACTTAGTGCGTTGAAGCGGCCTGTGCGCGTTCATATCGTCACAGACAGTAAATATGTGATGAATGGAATTCAGGACTGGTTGCCCAAATGGAAATTAAATAATTGGCGTACAGCAACAAAGAAACCCGTTGCGAATAAAAATTTATGGGAACAGCTGGATAGCTTATGCCAGATGCATGAAATTAGCTGGGAGTGGGTTAAAGGCCATTCCGGACATCCCATGAATGAGCGGTGTGATGCACTAGCCAGCATGGAAGCCGCCAAATTAGCAGATTCATAAGAAACCCAATAAACACTATTTTTGAAAACTAGGCCGTCGCTGCCAGCACATGCTCTGCGCTCGACACCTTAAACATACCTGGCTCTTCAATGAAGACATGGGTTATAGTGCCATCTTCTACCACAAATGCACTTCGCTGTGTCCGTTCAGCTAGCACATCGCCGAAATCTGCGGTAATCCCTAATGCACGCGAGAACGCCGCCCGCACATCTGCCAGCATATCAATTTTACCCGTCGCATCATTCATATCTGACCACGCTTTCATGACATGTGCATCATTGATGGACAAACACGCAATCGCATCAAAACCAGCGGCTTTTAGACTATCTAGATTGTCCAGAAAGTTTGGTAAATGTTTTGCAGAGCAGGTCGGCGTAAATGCACCTGGCACTGCAAACATCACAACCTTACGACCCGCGAAATATGTCGCTGTCTCTAGCTCCTCTACACCTGCTTCCGACTTTGTGCGAATTGTCACAGCGGGGATTTTCATTCCAGCTTCAGGTAACATTTTTTGACCTTTACCGATTTTCATTTTAAAAAAGATTAGATTTATCCAGCCTTTTTAGTCGTCTTATGCTTATTGGTTCAACTTGTCCAGTGCTTGGTGAATCTTTTCCAAACTTAGCAGTTCATTAAATATTACCGGGGTACGCCCATCTGGATAATATAAGATGTTAAATGGAATACCAAAGCGGCCAAAGCTCGCGAGATAATCAGAAATATCCGGGTTTGGCAAAGTCCAATCTGCTTGTAATAGTCTCACATTATGTATTGCAAACCTCTGCATTATTTTCTCAGTATTTAACACTAACGCCTTGTTCACTTTACAGGTAACGCACCAGTCAGCAGTAACATCAACAAAAACAGGCAGGCCAGCCTCCAGGCTATCTTTTATACTCTGTGGTTGCCACACCTGCCATCTAGTTGCCTGATGACTACCCATTGAGACTTTCTGAGGAGAGTTTGTCCCAGCAACACCTGAAGGGATACCTATTGCGCCGGAAAATAACCACCCCAGCCAAAGAATAGTAGCCACTAACCCTGAGGCTAATATAGGCTTGACCCATTTCATCCAAGTGCCAGGTCGGGGCATAGAGGCAATGAACCTCGGAAATACGGCCAGTAACAGCCAAGGCGTAGCCAATCCTACCCCCATCACCAGCATAACAAAAAATAATTGTAGCGAGGATGCGGCTAGCGCAAAACTAATGGCTGTACCTACGAGCGGTGCAGAGCATGGGGTGGCTAATATAGTTGCCATAAAGCCGCTTGCAAAATCACCAAATAGCCCCTGGCCTTTAATGCGGCTAGCAAAAGCAGGCACAGGAAAGCGAATCATATCCAAAAGACTGAGGGTAAATATTAACATAAACACGATCATAATACCCAGAAACCATGGATTTTGAAACTGTATCCCCCAGCCAAGGCGGACCCCTGCCAGCTTTAGTCCCACCAACATGAGCGCAAGCAAAGCAAAGCTTGTTATGATACCGCCTGCCCCTGCCAGTAGCCTTAGGCGTATCTGTGCAGGACCTGCCCCTACCATTGACAAGATAGAAGCAAGTTTAAGAGATAATACAGGCAAAACACACGGCAAAATATTTAAAATTAGCCCACCTGCAAAAGCTACCAACAAAATAAATAAAATAGAAATTACGTCAATGTGGGCACCTCTGTTCGCAAGCGCTAAAACCGGACTATCTATCTGCCAAAACTGAGTAGCTGTTTTTAAAGTCAGACCAACCCGCTGGCCTAATAGGCCTACACTATCACCCGTTCCAGAAACCGCGATCTGATATCGATTAGGGGCAATCTCTTTCGGGGCTGCAAAGCTAAGACCATTTGTTGGCGCTTCAATAAACGCATCAATAAGGCGCGGCACAGAGGCCGCTAAATCCAAAATAAGACGGTCAGGGTTTTGGGCAAAATATAGGCTGACAAGCTGGTTCTCCCCGGTAGGAATTATTTTCGGGACAAGCGAGCTAAACCGAGCAATATCAAGCGCATTAGGACTGGTACGCAAAGCTCCACTCGGGAGGGTAAGGCGAAGACCCCCTCCCACAGGAATACATATATCTGCACAAACCAGTGCGTTCACATTCGCGCGCAAATCTAATGGGCTACCAGCCTCATGGCCGCGCAAGCGTAACGGAAAAATCACCTCATCACTGTAGCCATAGGTGTCGAGACCAAACAGCGAAAACCGCGTCGGCACTGGAAAATTCATCTCTAATTTTTGTTCGTCAGAGCTTTTTTTAGATGTAAGCGTTAATTCTGGTGGCAAACCAGCGTCACCGGGGCTACGCCAATAAATTTTCCACCCCTTCTCCAGCTTAACTTTCAGGCCTAAAGGGATATCACTCATTGTACCAGTTGTGGCTAATGCAGAAACCAGACTGAAATTTACCTCTGGCGTTTTAACGACGACACCAGTTTCTTGCGCAACGGATGGAACACTGAAAATAAATACCGCGATACATCCGACAAAACAACTATAAAGCCAAAATGTCAGCCATAATTTCAGACGTTTTACCAGAGTTTTACACAAGTGGCTTTTCCAGACGTTTACAATTCGCAAGTGATTCATATTTTAACGCAATTAAGGGCAACCTGCATTATAATATAGGCAAAATAGGGACAATTAGCCCCACATACTTTGCAAAAATTATTGTCTACATATCATTAAAGCGCGTATGATCATAATTGTGCGTGTAAGGTTAATCCCTGCGGGAGCGCTTTATGGCGATAGATTCTTTTGATTATTCAAAAACACTAACTGGGCAGCTATTGGTAGCAACCCCGCAAATGACTGACCCGCGCTTTCAAAAGCGGGCATTATTTATCTGTCAGCATGATGAAACTGCGGCCATGGGTTTTATTATCAATCAGCCCAGTGAAGAGGTCACAATTTCTAGCCTGAGTGACCAGCTAAAAATTGACAGGCCGCGTTTTCAGCCAAATGCCCCAATATATATTGGCGGGCCCGTTGAACCACAGCGGGGCTACATATTGCATACTGACGATCAGATGATGCCGAATTCAGTGCTTGTGCGCGATAATATCTGTTTGTCCATGCATGTGGATATGATCAACGAAATCACGCGCGGATTAGGGCCTATGCATGCCAAGATCCTGCTTGGCTATGCTGGCTGGTCGGCAGGACAGCTAGAGGACGAAATGAAGCAAAGCATGTGGTTTCATCTGCCCGCTTCTACTGAAATGCTATTTAGCACCAATGATGCGCATATTTGGGAAAAGACCTTTATTGCAATGGGCATTGACGCTGGATCGCTCTCTCCACAAAGCGGTTCAGCATAACAAAATTACTACTTACCATTAATGTCGATATCTAGGCCAAAATCGCCTGCATATCTCTAATCTGCATCTCGCTAGAAGCAGGTCCAACAACAGAAAGGGACGGTGCGGGCCCGGCGATAATCATCTCTGACAATTCTGCAACTTTGTTTCGGCTAACCTTATCAATAGCGGCCAGCATTTCATCGCGTTCAAACACGCGCCCATACAAGGCAAGATGCCGGGCCGTGATATCCATCATAGAAGAAACGGAGTCCCGGCGCATTAGGACCGTTGCCCGTAATTGTTGTTTGGAACGGTCAATTTCTTCTTGAGTTAAATCGTGCTGGCAAGCTTTTAGGGCCCTAAGCGATACTTCCATCATCTCGTCCACAGTTTTATCCGAGGTGCCTGCATAAACCCCAAACATTCCGGTATCAGTAAACATCTGAGCGAAAGAGAATATAGAATAGCATAAACCACGATCTTCTCTGACTTTCTGGAACAAGCGCGAAGACATACCTCCGCCATATAGATTTGTTAGTAGCATTAACGGATAACGCCATTCAGAGCGAGCATGAGGCGCTTGAAATCCAAACACGGTATGACATTGTTCTGAATCACGGCTGGCGATATGGCGCGTGGATAAAAAATCTGGTAGTTGACGTTTTGGGTAGCTAGCCTTTTCAAGCTCACCAAAATAGCGGTCAGCAAGTGCAGTGACCTGCAGGTGGCTAACCGGCCCAGCCACACAAATTATCATCTGCTCCGCCCCATAATGACGTTGCATAAAACCAGCTAGGTCGCCAACCCTAAAAGAGGAAACACTCTCGGCTGTACCTAAAATAGAGTTTCCCAATGGATGTTGCCCATAACAACTGCGAGAAAAACATTCAAAAACATGATCATCAGGCGCATCTATACTCTGGCCAATCTCTTGTATAATAACGCCGCGCTCCCGCTCAATCTCTTCAGCTGGCAAGGTTGAGTTCAGCAAAATATCGCTCAAGATATCGAAGCCCATCTCAAGATGCTCTGGCAAAAGATTTATATAATAAGCTGTTTCTTCGCGGGCCGTATGCGCATTGATAAAACCGCCCACATCTTCAATATCTTTAGCAATAGAAAGTGCGCTCCGGCTCTTCGTACCTTTAAAAGCCATATGCTCTAGAAAATGGGCAATACCAATCTCATTCACCTGCTCATCACGCGCCCCTACCCCTACCCACACGCCGAGCGAGATAGAGTGCGAGGACGACATCCCAACACTGGCTAGCGTTAGTCCATTTGCTAAATGGCTTGTTTCGATAATCGCCATCAGCTGCGCCTATGTTCCAGAACCAGCTTTTGAACCGCAGCCATGTCATTTGGCACGGTAAACATCTGCTCCTCACGGCTCATAAGGTCAGCCAGCCCATCTGGCAAGGTAGGCATCTGCGCGCTTGCCTGATGCACTGCATCTGGGAATTTTGCAGGATGCGCACAAGCAAGACTTATGATAGGGGTACTTTTATCAACCAAGTTTGCCGCACGCGCATTTCTTGCCGCTGCCAGCCCCACCGCGCTATGCGGGTCGATTAGATAATTATGCATATCAAAGCAGCGCTTTATCTCTGCTGAAGTGCCCAGATCGTCCAAGCAATAGCCAGAAAAGACCTGCAATGCTGATTGCAACACCTTATCTTCTACCGAAAAAAGACCCCTTTCAGCAAAATTTTGCATCGCCTCTGCTACTGCTTTTCCATCTCGGCCCAGCAATTCAAAAAGTAATCGCTCAAAATTTGAAGAGACTTGAATATCCATAGAAGGGCTAAGCGAGGGATGCACATCCCGCCGCTCCATCACACCGCCTTCAAAAAACCGGGTTAAGATATCATTACGGTTTGATGAGACGATAAAGCGTTCCACAGGCAAGCCCATTTGCATAGCAACCCAACCTGCAAAAACATTCCCGAAATTGCCCGTAGGCACCGAAAATGCCATCGGCTTATCTGGTGCGCCGAGGGCTAAAGCGGAGGTAAAATAATAGACGATCTGCGGCATTAAACGCGCCCAGTTAATAGAATTTACCGCCGATAATCCGACTTTATCGCGGAAAGTCGCATCATTGAAACAGGCCTTAACTAGCGCCTGGCAATCATCAAAATCCCCCTTGACAGCAATAGCATGCACGCCAGCATCCCGCACAGAGGTCATCTGTTTTTGCTGAACTGGGGAGACGCGCCCCTCGGGGAATAGAATAAAAACATCCACAGCCTCACGCCCTCGAAAGGCTTCTAGCGCAGCAGAACCTGTATCACCACTGGTCGCGCCCAGAATAACCGCCTGTCTATTCTGGCGGCTTAACGCGGCATCAAACGCCCGCGATAGAAACTGCATTGCATAATCTTTAAACGCGATAGTTGGCCCATAAAATAACTCTAGAAGGTGGATATCCTGCTGCATAGCTTTTAGAGGTGCAATGTCTTTACAGGTAAAGCTGCAATAGGCATCTGCTGCCATTTCTGTTATCTGCTCTTCATGAAGCTCGCCATCAGTAAAGCGCGACATGATTTGCCCAGCGATTTCCACATAAGGCTTGCCGTGCATAGCCCTTATTTCAGACGCGCTAAAGGAGGGCCAGCTGGTAGGGAGATACAAACCGCCATCTCGCGCCAACCCATTTAACAAAGCAGTTTCAAAACTGAGCGGGCCATCTTTGCCTCTGGTACTAATATATTCCATCTTGCTTTGCCTCACTCAGTCAAGGGCTTTTGTGAAAGCCAAGCCTGCCCGCATTTATATGGTAGGCAAAATAAACCCCAATCAAGGACAAAGCAATTCCAAACCATGTTAACGCATAATTTAAATGCGTGTTGCGCACCTCAATATGCATGGTCGCCGCAATTGGCAGTGTCAACACATCGCCTTCTCTTATCTGATCAGCATAATAACTTGTAATCGCCTCGCTAAAGCCCAGATGGGTTGCCAACTCATCTGGCTTCAAAGTGAACCAGAACCCTCTATCCGGCTCATTCTCTGGCACGAAATAGCCTTTTTTCTGTGGCAGTCGCAAAACAGCACGAACTGAAACCTTTTTATCTTCAACCGAAAAGGGCCGCTTATCCGGGTTGCGATAGGCTTCTGACACCCAGCCTCGATTAACAAATATCAGCTTTCCAGCATCTGTACGAAACGGGGTTACCACATGAAAACCTGCATTCCCTTCATAGGTGCGCCCAGTCAGATACCGTTCCATATCATGAAGATAGCGTCCAGTAAGCTGTAAATTATGAAACTCTATTGGCGCAAGCGAGGCATCATTTTCAGGCGGCAAAATAGCCGGAGCATTTGCCCGCGCATTAAAATTATTTATAAGCTCTGTTTTCCATGCTAGCCGGTCAAGCTGCCAAAATCCGAGCGCCAGCAAAACCAGCAATGCAGGGATGCTAAACAGCGTAAGCCATAAAAAAGGTTTGAAATACATGGGCAAAACCTGACAATTTAGTAAAGAGGGGTCTACGATCGCAAGCGCACAATAAGAAAATCGGCCTGCAACCGCAAGTGGTGAGGCCGATTTATATATATCTAAGGGTTTAGCTTGAAAAGACGGTCTATCAACCACCCCACCAATAAACGGCTACAAACAAGAACAACCAGACAACATCAACAAAATGCCAGTACCAAGCTGCGGCTTCAAACCCAAAATGCTGCTCGGCAGTGAAGTGCCCCCTCAGCCCCCGGATCAAACAAACTGCTAAGAAAAGAGTTCCTACCAAAACATGAAATCCATGAAAGCCGGTGGCCATATAAAAGACAGAGGGATAAATACCGTCTGTAAAACCAAAGGGTGCATGGCTATATTCCAATGCCTGCAAGCCGGTAAATAACACGCCAAGAATTACGGTCAAAACAAGCCCGGTGGTAAAGTCACGGCGATTATTCTGAAGCAGTGCATGGTGCGACCAGGTTACAGTACAACCGCTCAGCAATAACACCAATGTATTGATTAAAGGCAGGTCAAACGGGTTAAAGGTCTCAATACCCTCAGGCGGCCAGACACCCCCTGCCGGATAGAAAGAGCGGTCAAAAAATGCCCAGAAAAAAGCCACAAAGAACATAACCTCGGAGGCGATAAACAGCATCATGCCATAGCGCATACCGACTTGTACAATAGGGGTGTGATGGCCCTGATATTCAGCCTCACGCACCACATCGCGCCACCACATAAACATGGTCATCAATACCAAAGCCAGACCTATGCCCAACACATGCTCCCCGTAGGCACGCTCATGCATAAACATTACCCCACCAATGGCGGTAATGAAGGCAGCCGCCGCGCCAACTGCAGGCCATGGGCTGGGTTCTACCAGATGATAAGGATGTTGTTGTGATCCACTCATATTCTTCTCCCCAAGAAAAAGCCTGTCCCCTCCGACAAGCAGATCAAATTAAACTCTATAGAACGCCCTTTTTCACGTTCTCGCCTCAAAAAAAGTATAGGATAGGACAATTTCCTCCACATCCATTGTATTCATATCTGTGCCAATTTCGCTATCCACGAAAAAGGATACCGGCATTTCCATTGATTCGCCCGGCTGCAACGTCTGTTCGGTAAAGCAGAAACATTCTATTTTCATAAAATAGGGCCCAGCTTTTTGCGGCGTTACGTTAAAAGTTGCGGTGCCGGTCGAAGGCGCGGTGCCTATATTTTTCGCACGATATAAAACCGTTGTCTGCTCACCCGGAACCAAACTTAACGACGCGCTTACCGGAACAAATTCCCATTTTAGGGCGGGGCTAACATTAGCATCAAAGCGCACCGACACAGGCGGTAGACCCGTTGCCGCTTGCGACGGCGCGGAATCAGCAACCTGTGTGGTGCCGCCAAAACCAGTGACCTTACAAAACAGGCGATAAAGCGGGACTGACGCAAAAGCTAAGCCGACCATTCCGGCAACAACCAGCGCCAAAACCGCCAGTAAACGACGATTTCGGTAGCCAACAGCTGCTTCAGAGATTTTATTAGAGGCAAGCTCGCTCATAAAATCTTAGCCTTCCATCCGCAATATCGTGACCAAATAAATAAGCACCGCAAATCCAAATATCAGCCCTAGCACCGACAGATTGCGTTTGCGGCGCATCTGCTGCATTTCTTTGCCTGTTTTAGGTTCTTTTTGACTCATTTTATCCTAATCCGAAATCTGCCCATTGCTTAAAATAGTCCAAGCGCTACCCGGTCGATAATAAGGGCCGCAAATAAAATAAATAAATAAAAAATTGAAAACCTAAACAGTTTCCACGCGGCCCTATCACTAGGCCGGCGATAAAGTTTGAAAGAGAGGTAGACAAAATAGGCGCCCATAAGGGCGGCAACAATGCCATAGCCAATACTTGTCATATCCAGCGCATAAGGCGCCAGACCGGTAGGAGCTAGAACCAGCGCATAGATTAAAATCTGCTTGCGGGTTTCTGGCTTTCCAGCAACCACAGGCAACATCGGCACACCAGCAGCACGATAATCCTCATTCTTGATCAGCGCCAATGCCCAAAAATGCGGTGGTGTCCATACAAAAATCAAAGCAAAAAGCGCGATAGGTTCAATCGATATGCTACCTGTTACCGCCGCCCATCCTACCATTGGCGGCAACGCCCCTGCCGCCCCGCCAATAACAATGTTTTGTGCCGTACTGCGCTTTAGCCAAACCGTATAAATAACCGCATAGAAAAAGATGGTAAAGGCCAGCAACCCTCCAGCTAGAAGATTACTAGCCATAGTCAGAAGAAGCACAGACAAAAAGGAGATGACAATCCCAAGCGCAAGCGCTTCTGCTGCCTCTACCCGCCCAGCTGGAATAGGCCGGCTACGTGTTCGGCTCATCACGGCATCAATATCGCGGTCATACCATTGGTTTATAGCCCCAGACGCACCAGCACCCGCAGCGATTGCAAACAACGCGATCGCCGCCAGCAAGGGATGCATAGACGCCGGCGCCAGAAACATGCCGGCAAAACCCGTGAAGATAACAAGGCTCATGACACGTGGCTTCATCAGTTGGAAAAACTCACTAACTGTTGCAGGTTGTTCTGTAACAGTCAGCTGTGTTTCGGCCTGTATTATTGGTTGTGTCATACGGTTTTATCCCTGTTATCGTTACTTTGCTATGCCTTATTTGACTTTCGGCAACGCATCAAAAGTGTGGTATGGCGGCGGTGAAGATACCTGCCACTCAAGGGTAGTTGCTCCCTCACCCCATGGGTTGTCTGCGGCTTTTCTGCGGCTTACAAAAGCTTCGACTATCAAAGCAAGGAAGATAAGCGTGGCAAAGGCGCTAACATAAGAGCCGATAGACGCAACATAGTTCCAACCTGCAAAAGCATCTGGGTAATCAATGTAACGGCGCGGCATACCTGCTAGGCCCAAGAAATGCATCGGGAAGAAAGTTAAATTCACCCCAATGAAAGTCAGCCAGAAATGCATTTTTGCGAGCCCCTCATGATACTCATATCCAGTCATCTTGGAGAACCAGTAATAAAAGCCCGCAAACAAGCCAAATACAGCTCCAAGGGACAGTACGTAATGGAAGTGGGCAATCACATAATAAGTATTATGCAAAACCACATCCATACCAGCATTTGCTAATACAACCCCTGTTACACCGCCAACAGTGAACAAGAAAATAAAGCCAATCGCCCAAAGCATCGGTGATTTAAAGGTCATTGAGCCGCCCCACATGGTCGCAATCCATGAAAAAATTTTAACTCCTGTAGGTACTGCAATGACCATCGTGGCGGCGGTAAAATAGGCACGTGTATCCACATCCAAGCCAACCGTATACATATGGTGCGCCCACACAATAAAGCCGACAAATCCGATAGCCACCATAGCATATGCCATCCCCAGATAGCCAAAAATAGGCTTGCGGGCAAAGGTTGATATAATATGACTTACAATCCCGAAAGCGGGAAGAATCATAATATAGACCTCGGGATGCCCAAAAAACCAGAACAAATGCAGGAACAAAATTGGGTCACCGCCACCTTCAGGAATAAAGAAGGTCGTGCCAAAATTTCTATCCGTCAGCAGCATTGTAATCGCCCCGGCTAGCACTGGCACCGCCAGCAATAATAAGAAAGCTGTGATGAGCATTGCCCAAGCAAATAGGGGCATTTTGTGCAACGTCATGCCCGGTGTGCGCATATTAAATACCGTGGTGATAAAGTTCGCCGCCCCTAAAATGGAGGAAACACCTGCTAGGTGGAGAGATAAAATAGCCAAATCCATAGACATGCCCGGCGTTCCAGCTGTGCTAGACATCGGTGGATAAATCGTCCAGCCAACACCCGCGCCACCATCCATCACCGCAGAGAGCAAAAGCAGTATGAAAGCAGGTGGCAACAACCAGAAAGAAATATTATTCATCCGCGGAAAGGCCATATCTGGGGCCCCGATCATAATCGGTACAAACCAGTTGCCAAAGCCGCCAATCAAGCCCGGCATCACCACAAAGAACACCATGATCAAGCCGTGGGCAGTGGTAAATACATTCCAAACATGACCATCAGCCATATACTGGACGCCTGGCTCCATTAGCTCCATACGCATGAAAATAGAAAAACCGCCACCGATAAGCGCGGCAAGAATAGAGAAGATGATATACATCGTCCCAATATCTTTGTGGTTCGTTGAATACAGCCACCGGCGCACAAACCCAGTTGGATTAGCGTGGCCTACATCTGCTGCGTGTGTCTGGGCACTCATTTTTTATCTCCCTGCTCTCACAAATAAAACTAGTTAGCTGAAGCTAAAAGAGTCATGCTTGGCACTTCTGCGGATGCAAACTCTTCTTTGGCATTCAACAGCCATTCAGCGTAATCAGCCTCATTTAATGCCTGAACAACAATTGGCATATAAGCGTGGTTTACGCCGCAAATCTGGTTACACTGCCCATAATATTTTTTTGTACCCTCTGGTACATCTATCCATGCCTCGTTAATACGGCCAGCAATAGAATAAATCTGCACGGCAAGCGAGGGAACAAAGAAAGAATGCATCACATCATTACCGGTTACCAAAAGTTTGATGCGCGTACCTGCCGGAACGACCATTGGGTTATCAACACTTAGCAAGCGAATGTCATTTTTCCCAAGGTCTTCCTCATCAACAAGGTAGCTGTCAAAAGAGACCCCTTCATCTGGATATTCATAATTCCAGTACCACTGATTCCCCGTGACTTTGATTACCATGTCGGTATCTTTAGTCTTGTCCATGTAATATAAGAGCTGAAAAGACGGCACGGCAATCACCACCAGAATTAGCACTGGCACAACTGTCCATAAAATCTCAATTACGGCGTTATGTGATGTTTTTGATGGGTTAGGGTTTGCAGAACGGCGAAAACGCACACAAACATACACCAGCAAAGCCAGCACAAACACAGAAATAGCTGTGATAATAATCAGTAACATATTATGCAGACTGGTTGCTTTTTTAGCAATAGAGCCGGCTGGATCTTGAAGGCCTAGCTGCCAAGGCTGAGGTTCAGCTGCAAACGCTGTACTTGCAAACAATAAACCGAAAGCCATCATAACCGTCATGGCGGCAGATAGAAGGCTGCGCAAATTCATCTTTTTTCCCCCTTCGACGTAAGGACCAGTTGACCGGATTAACCTGGACGCCACATTTGATCAAAAAAAGCAGACTGGCTGGGTCGATCAGTTGATATTACCCCCACTCTTCTAACGGTTTTTTTTGCTCATGAAAAGCCACTGCGACGGCCTGTCACGAGTTTTTTTTGCAGGGCGCAAAGTTCCACTTAGAATCATGGGGCAAACGACTTCTTTTCACGTACCCTACTTGAAAGAAAGCGCCAAACTGACCATTTTCATCTAAAGACGTTATCAGGTGCGTTTTTGACTAAAGACGCACAGCAAATTAAAAAGGCACTGCTATGACACTTATCGACCAGACAGATGCCCTGTTTTTTGGGCAAACCGGACTTGATAAAAACAAAACGCGCGAGATTGTTACAAATTGTCTTAGCGGCGCTGATGATGGGGACTTATTTCTTGAGATGCGCCATTCTGAGATGCTGTCCTTTGATGATAGCAGACTTAAGGCAGCAACCTATGACCAAAGCGCCGGATTTGGCCTACGCGCTATAGCTGGCGAAGCAGATGCATTTGCTCATGCAGGCGAGCTATCTGAAAACGCGCTCCGCCGCGCGGCTGAAACTGTATCCTCAGTGGCTTCTGGTCATGCCGGTCAATTGGCGCTTGCACCAGAGGCAGGCCATAACAAGGCGCTTTACAGTGATTTAAATCCACTTGCTGAAACCCCGTTCGCTGATAAAGTTGCGCTCCTGCAGAAAATTGATTCCTATGCCCGCGCGGCAGACCCGCGCGTCCGGCAGGTAAGTGCAAGCATTGCTGGCTCTTGGCAGGCGGTACAAATCATGCGCCCAGACAGCTCATGCTATGCAGATATTCGCCCACTTGTGCGCATGAATGTGGCCATTGTTGTAGAACAAAATGGGCGCATGGAAACAGGTTCTAGTGGCAGTGGCGGGCGTTTTATGTTTGCCCGCTATCTGAATGATAACGTGTGGCAGAAAGAGGTAGCAGAGGCGTTACGAATTGCGCTATTAAACCTTGATTCGGTCCCGGCTCCCGCTGGCGAGATGGAAATTGTGCTTGGGGCTGGCTGGCCGGGGGTGATGCTTCACGAAGCGGTGGGGCATGGGTTAGAAGGCGATTTTAACCGGAAAGGCACATCTGTATTTTCTGACCGCATTGGTGAGCAAGTTGCCGCTGAAGGCGTAACGGTGGTGGATGACGGCACCATGATGGATCGGCGCGGCTCAATTACAATTGATGATGAAGGCACCTCTTCTGCGCGCAATGTGTTGATAGAGGACGGCATCTTGAAGGGCTATATGCAGGATAGGCAAAATGCGCGTTTGATGGAAGTTGCTGCAACAGGAAATGGCAGACGCGAATCCTATGCGCATTTACCGATGCCGCGCATGACCAATACATTTATGGAAAACGGCACGCATGACCCTGAAGAAATCGTCTCCTCTATCAAAAAAGGTCTTTATGCGGTGAATTTTGGCGGCGGACAAGTAGACATCACCTCTGGCAAATTTGTTTTTGCTGCTTCCGAGGCCTATTTGGTGGAAAATGGCAAAATCGGCGCACCAGTGAAAGGGGCAACCCTTATTGGTAGTGGCCCTGAAGCGATGTCCAAAATCACCATGATCGGCAATGATATGGCCCTGGACAGAGGGGTGGGGACGTGCGGCAAAGCTGGCCAGTCTGTGCCGGTCGGGGTGGGCCAACCTACCTTGAAAATGGGCGGCATCACTGTTGGCGGCACCGAAGCGGCCTAGATCTATTTTCGGCCGAATTGAACTGACAGGACTTGGGCCGGCGGGATTTGATTTGCCAGACCACCACCAGCAATAAACATGTGATAACAAAGCCGAAACCGAAAGATAGCCGGCCCGAAACCGGCCAAAAGTGCGCTCATGCTGTTTCTGAATATTCCCGATTTTTAAAAACCGTGTGAGGCAGAAAAGGAACAAGCCCACCTATCCCAGCAAAATTTACAAATATTATTAGGAGCAGTGCTAACATCGCGTTCTTTCAATCACTTTTTGCGCGTCCGCCTTACGAGTGGAATTTTTATTGCCTAACTAAATCGGCTCTAATTGGTCCAAATTAGCAAAGCCAATTTTAATAGCGATATTCCTTGAAAATATGGGTGATATCCTCGTCCCACGCAGAATAATATTTATCCAGCATTTCATCGGCATAGGTTTTCCCGCTTTTCACAATTTTTTGCAATGGCGCAAGATATTTAACTTCATCTTCGCCTTTGCTATCTAGAAGCTTGCGTGATTTCAGGCCGGCCTCAGCAATTTCTAGCACTTCATGGGCAATTTTGTGAACTGAACGCCCTGCCATTTCAGCTTGCAACCCATCTTTTGCTACCGCTATACGTGCCGCCTCAACATCGCTTGTGGTTATCCCCTTGATGAAGGTTTCTGCGGCGTCCAGCGCCCCATCATCATATAACAAACCAACCCATAAGGCAGGCAGGGCGCAAATATTCCCCCAACTGCCGCCATCCGCACCTCGCATTTCAAGGTAGCCTTTCAAGCGCACTTCTGGGAAAGCGGTCGTCACATGATCTTCAAAATCAGCCATAGACGGAAATTGCCCTTCAAACCCAGGCAATTTACCTGCCATAAAATCCCTAAATGACAGGCCTGAGACATCTAAGTAATTCTCCCCACGATGTAGGAAATACATCGGCACATCCAATATGTAATCCACCCATCTTGCATAGCCAAAATCATCATCAAACACAAAACCCGGCACCCCGCACCTATCCGAGTCTGTGTCTGTCCACGCTTCTGCTCTGGTGGATTTTAGCCCAGATGGCTGGCCATCCTTAAAAGGTGAGTTCGCAAACAAAGCAGTAGCAATAGGCTGCAACGCAAGGGAGGTTCTAAACTTGCGCACCATATCAAGCTCATTTTCATAATCCAAATTGACCTGAACAGTACAGGAACGCAGCATCATATCCAAACCCAGCTGGCCACGTTTGGGCATATATTCGCGCATAATTTTATACCGCCCTTTGGGCATCCATGAGATATCGCTCCGTTGCCAAAGGGGCTGGAAGCCCACCCCTAACATACATAGCTCTAACTCCTGGGTAATCTCACGCATCTGACGCAGATGCGCACCTGTTTCAGCACAGGTCTCATGCAAGCTTTCTAGTGGGGCGCCAGATAACTCAAGTTGCCCTCCCGGCTCTAAGCTTATCGAGCCGCCATCCCCGCTTTTCAAGCCAATAATATGCCCTTTTTCGATAATGGGCTGCATATCATATTGCTCTTTTAACAGGCGCAAAAGCGTGCCCACCCCCTGCCCTCCTTCATAAGCTACAGGCTTAAAGCTGTCCTTGTGGAACAGAAATTTCTCATGCTCCGTGCCAATCCGCCATGCCGATTTAGGCTTGCCTCTTTCAGCAAACCATTCAATAAGTTGCGCGCGGTCAGTTACCGGCTGTGCAGTGCCATTTTCGTTCATGAGTGTATCTCTTGGGTCTTGCCGGTTAAGAACTCTTTTTTGGTAAAGTGCCTTGTAATCAAAACTGTTTTGAAATTAAGGACATTCAATTGCTGTGATGCCAATCCCCGCAAACAGCCTGATACAGGCTAAGCGCGGCAAGCGCGGCGGTATCACTTCTTAATATACGCGGGCCAAGGCTGATTTGTATCACTTCGGGGCAACGCAAAATTTGGGTTCGTTCATTTTCTGAAAATCCGCCTTCAGGCCCTATTAGCAACGCAGCTTTACGTCCCTTTATTTCCTGTAAATTTGCAAGCATATCAGGCTTTTGATCGGCACTGGCAAGCGCCTCATCACAAAACAGGATAATTCTATCTTCTGGCCAGTTTTCCAAGCGTTCTTCTAAACTTCCAAAGGCGCCAATATCTGGAATATCAAGGCGACCTGTCTGTTCTGCTGCCTCTATCGCATTGGCCCGTAAACGGTCTGTCTTAACGCGTTTAACCTGACAAAAATCAGTATCAACAGGTGCTATCTGGCGGGCGCCAAGTTCGGTTGCTTTCTGCGCCATAAAATCAAGGCGTGTGCGTTTTATCGGAGCAAATAACAGCCATATATCAGGCGGTAATACCCTCTGGCGGGCAACTGCAATTAATATAGCGGTGACACGCTTTTTGCTTATTTCAATAATATCAGCAATAAAGCTATTATCCAGACCATTAAATAGCTCAATCTTATCACCAATACGTCGGCGCATTACATTAGCGAGATAATGCGCTGCCTCACCAACCAGCTGGATGGTGGTGCCTTGCGTCAAGGGCTGGTCGGTAAATAACCGTAATGTGGGCAAAATGGCATCCATTAATACCAGATTTAGGCTGAAATCCTATGTGAAGGCAAGCGCTTTTCCGCTCTCTGGTTAGACAAATTGAAATAGCTTTTTCCCACAGGCCTTCTAGCAAAACTTTGATAGACATCCCGTACTAGCTAAGGTAGTCGTAAAACTCATGATAAAAAAAGCCCCACAACCAAAGAGGACGCCGCCCAGTGCAAGCGATATTCGTATGCAAGGGGCATGGCGCTATCTGCCGAAAGCTATGCAGCCCTACATCAGCCTTGCACGGCTAGACCGGCCTATCGGATGGTGGCTTTTACTCTTGCCCGGCTGGTGGATAATTGCTGGCTATAGCCCTAATTTAGAAACCGCATTTTTCTTGATGGCGATCTTTATGATAGGGGCGATTATCATGCGTGCGGCGGGCTGTGTGATTAATGACCTATGGGACAGAAATATTGACAAGCAAGTTGCACGTACCAAAGGCAGGCCGCTTGCTTCTGGCGAGATAACCCCTTTCCGTGCCATTGCCTTTTTAGTCTTTTTGACATTGCTTGGACTTGGTTTGCTTGTGCAATTGCCGTTGCGGACATGGATAGTTGGCGCATCAGCTGCCCCTTTAATCATTTTATATCCGCTAGCCAAACGCGTCTTCGGCTTTCCGCAGCTTGTATTGGGGCTAACATTTAGCTGGGGAATCCCGGTGGCGGCATCTATTCTTTGGGCAGGATTGCCCCCTTTTGGCCTTTTCTTGGTCTATGCCGGAACGGTGTTTTGGGTTATAGGGTATGACACGATTTATGCCATACAGGATATGCCAGATGACCGCGTGACAGGCGTGAAATCTTCTGCGTTAACGCTTGGGGAACGGCTTAAGGCTGGAATTGCAATTTTTTATGGCGCGGCAACAGTATGCTGGATTGTGGGCTTCTATAGCCTGTCTGGCCCTGATATTTGGCTGATTGGCGTGCTGGCAGCTGGGGTGCATTTAGCCAAGCAAGCTTTGCAGATAGATATAGCCGCGCCAGACACCCCGCTGCGCTTGTTTAAATCCAACCGTAATACAGGTTTAATTATGACTGCCGCATTACTCGCCCAACAGCTTATCTAGCCCCCCAGTTCATTTACCCCCCAAGCGCTTCACTTTTCTGCCAAGGCGGGCTTGCAGGCTGTATCGCTTTTTCTGCAAGAAGGTGGCGGATGGTGCGGCGCAATCCTACATCTGATTGGACGCGCTCAACCCATTGATAAATTTCTGACGCCTCAGCGCCCAGCGCCACAAAAATCTGTTGTTGCATTTCTTTCTGGCTGGCAGGAGTGAATTTCCTTTCTTGGGCGGCAATCTTTTCCAATGCAAACGGCCCATTCCCGTTAAGATTAAACGCGCCCGCAATAGCCGAATAGCCGAATAGACGCGCTGGCAAGCGATGCGAGAGCGCCGTGACAGCCCGTAAATCCCACTCTATCCAGTCATAAGCCTCGCCTAGCGCTTCGGTAGCATGCATAATTTCTAGCTGTTGCGAGGTAAGCCAGGCAATATTCAGTGTAATTACGGTGCCGCTCGAGGGAAAAGCTGAACAAGGCACAGCGCCATAATCTGCAAGGTTGGCGACATGCACAATATCACAATCTTTGACAGCAACGGGAGTTACGGGCAACTCAGCATGCTCACCAAATTTGCGGTATAGCTGGGCAGGTGCGCGGTTAGAGCCAACAGATAAAACCGCTATGCGGCCACTGAAATCATAACTCGCTGGCAAGTCTAGCTGATAACCATCTTGTAGCAGATAAGCCCCTTCTGGCGCCGCATAGGGATAGCCAAAAGCACGCTCCCGCATTGTCATTTTTGGAATTTTCAACATCTAATCTATAAAAATTGACGATTAAAAAGGATCTTTATAACTGTAAGCCGTTGAGCATATCCACCCCCAGCATTAAATTCATGTTCTGGACTGCCGCTCCTGCTGCCCCTTTGCCCAGATTATCAGTACGTGCAGTAAGCACAAATTGGCTTTCGCTTGCATTCGCAAAAACAAATATCTCCATATTGTCACGTCCAGCAAGCGCCTCTGCTACCAAAAAATTATGCTTATCAAGCCCGTCCGCATCGCACACCTTAATCAAGGCGCTGTCACCATAGGCGCCGCGATAGCAAGCAGTTAAATCTGCCACGCGCACCGCTTTGGGGAATTGTGCCTGATGCAAAGGAATATTTACCAGCATGCCTTGCGCAAACTGGCCAACCGAAGGCAGAAATACAGGCGCATCGACAAGGCCAGAATGCACCTTCATTTCTGGTAAATGCTTATGTGCAAGTTTTAACCCATAGGCACCATAAGCTGGAGCATCCCCTGCCTCATAGCGCTCAATCATGGCTCTACCGCCGCCGCTATAGCCGCTTACACATGCTACCACCAAAAAAGCCTCTGGGGCTAATAGACCAGCTTCAATAAGCGGGCGCACCAAAGCAACAAAGCTGGTTGGATAACATCCTGGATTACTAACCAGACGCGCATTGGCAATTTTATCTGCCTGCCCGGCGGCCATTTCTGCAAAGCCATAAACAAAATCAGGATGCACACGGTGGGCAGAGGAGGCATCTATAAGCCGAATATCCCTGCTAAGCTGTGTTGCCATCACGGTTGCTTCTATTGCCGCATCATCAGGCAGGCATAAAATAGTAATATCTGCCTCTGTCATAGCCGCTTTACGCGCTTGTTTATCTTTGCGCGTTGCGTCATCCAAAACTAGCAACGATATATCGGTGCGAGAGGTCAACCTATCTGCGATTTGCAGACCTGTTGTTCCCGCGCCCCCATCTAAAAAAATTTTATATGACATAATAATCCAGTAGATAAACTACCCCTCACCATCTGGCAAGCAGTTGCATCTAAGGCGGAGACGTACTATTTGAATGCTTATGGAAACAGATGATAAAAAAATTGTAGACCAAATGCTAGACGCTGCGCAAAAGGCCGGTGCAGATGGAGCGGATGTAAGCTTTATCAGGGGGCATGGGCTAGATGTTCAGGTGCGGCTTGGCAAGGTAGAATCGGCCGAGCGTTCGGAAGATTATCAGGTTGGTATGCGGGTGTTTGTTGGCCAGTGTTCCGCAAGCGTGTCTACCGGACAGCTAGATGCGGATAATATTACCGAGCTAGCCCAGCGTGCGGTTAGTATGGCCAAAATTGCGCCCAAAGACCCCTTTGCCCGACTTGCAAATGCAGAAGAGCAAGCCCGCGCCTTGCCCGAAATTGAGCTGTTTGATGATACCAGCATTAGCACTGAAGCTTTGAGCGAAATGGCGCTGACCTGTGAGGCTGCCGCACTTGACACTAACGGCATCAGCAATTCAGACGGCGCCTCTGCCTCTACTGGCATGAGTGAAATATTAATCGGAACCAGCACGGGCTTTACGGCTGCTTACAAACGCTCCAGCTTTGGGATATCTGCTGTAGTGCTGGCCGAACATGATGGCCAGATGGAACGCGATTATGATTATAGCGCTACGGTTTTTGCTGAAGATTTAGAAGCGGCAACAAAAATCGGTAAAAGCGCGGCTGAGCGTACCCTTGCCCGGCTTGGCGCACGCAAGCCGCAAACAGGTAGCTTTCCTGTCATTTATGATAAACGGGTATCCCGCTCTATCGCTGGACATATTGCGAGCGGCATAAATGGCGCTGCGATTGCGAGAGGCACAAGTTTCCTAAAAGATCAGCTTGGCGAAGCAATAGCTGCTTCTTCTATCTCCATAGTGGACAATCCACTTTTAAATAGGGGGATGGGCTCCCGCCTATTTGATGGCGAAACACTGCCCGTAACCAAGCGATATATGGTCGAAAATGGCGTGCTGAATGGCTGGCTTTTGACTTTGTCTACCGCCGCCCAGCTTGGCCTTACGCCGACCGGGAATGCGTCGCGCTCTCTGTCTGGGCCGCCTAGCCCGTCTGTATCTAACTTCATCATGGAAAATGGCGAAACCGAGCTTGAGGATATGATAGCCGATATTAAACAAGGTCTTTATATCACCGAAATGATGGGCAGTTCGGTTAGTATGACGACCGGCGATTATAGCCGTGGTGCTTCTGGTTTTTGGATTGAAAATGGTAAACTAGCATGGCCAGCAACCGAAGCCACCGTTGCTGGAAATTTGAAAGATATTTTCATGAATATGACACCCGCAAGTGATTTGGACCTACGGCAATCTATTGCAGCGCCCTCATTATTTGTAAGTGCCTTAACGGTTGCAGGTAGCTAGGGGGATGCACGTTCCTGCCCCCACTGGTGTGATCGATTGGGCAGAGCTAATGCTCAAAGACCATGGGGTGTTGCGCCTGGCTTGGCATAATCTGCATGAAATTGATGATAAGATGTGGCGCAGTAACCAACCCACCCCAAAAAGGGTAGAACAAGCCGCAGATTTAGGCGTTAAAACTATTATCAATCTGCGCGGCCCGCGCAATGATGGTGGCTGGCGGCTGGAGGCTGAGGCCTGTAAAAAGGTGGGGATTACGCTGGTCGATTTTACGGCACGCTCGCGCGCGGCACCTGATAAAAAAGTACTGTATGCTGCCCGTGATCTTTTCAACAGCGTCGAGATGCCAGCATTAATGCATTGTAAATCAGGGGCAGACAGGGCTGGTCTGATGGCCGCGCTTTATCTTTTAATCCATCGCGAACGCCCGGTTGCAGAAGCATTGGAGCAGCTTTCCTTTCGCTATCTGCATATTAGGCAGGCCAAAACAGGATTGCTGGATTGTTTCCTTGAGGCCTATGCCCCTTATGAAGCGAAAGGCATGCCCTTTTTTGACTGGGTAGAAAAAATATATGACCCAGAAAAATTGCAGGCTGAGTTTATGTCGCGCCCTTGGGCAGAAAAACTCGTGGATGGGATTCTGCGCCGCGAATAGGGCAAGTAGCTGGCCTATTCTTCACCCGAGCTATTCTCCGCTTGTCCTATTCTTTACCTGCAACTGATTGCAAGGCGCATAATTCAGCATATAAGCCCTTTTTTGCCAGCAATTCTTCATGCCGGCCACGCTCCACAATCTTGCCTGCCTCCAGCACTAATATCATATCGGCATTGCGAATGGTGGCTAGCCGGTGCGCTACTATCAAGCTTGTGCGCCCTTCTGATAGACGCTCCAAAGCTTGCTGGACTTGTTTCTCACTTTGCGCATCTAGGGCGCTGGTAGCTTCATCAAGCAATAGAATCGGCGCATCTTTTAGCATGGCACGCGCAATAGAAATGCGCTGGCGTTGGCCGCCTGACAAAAGATTTCCTGTTGCCCCCACACGCGCCTGATACGTGCCCTCTAATTGCTTAATAAAATCATCTGCTGCTGCGGCCTTAGCAGCCGCCTTAACCTGGCCTTCATCTGCATCTGGTTGACCAAAACGAATATTGGCCGCAACTGTATCATCAAATAATACTGCTTCTTGGGAGACCAGCGCCATTTGCCCGCGCAAGCTTTTTGTTGTTACGTCTGAAATAGATTGCCCATCTATCATAATCTGGCCAGACGCCACATCATAAAAGCGCGGCAGAAGATTAATGATAGAAGATTTACCAGACCCGCTAGGCCCCACAAGGGCGATAGTTTGGCCCGCGCCTACCTCAAAGCTAACCTTTTCTAATACCGGCACATCACCGTAGGAAAAGCTGACATCCTTAAATTTAATCTGGCCTTTACCTACCTTTAATTCAGGCGCCGCAGGCTTCTCTGTAATGCTGTTTTGCTTATCGAGCAGTTGAAATATACGTGATGCTGCTGCCATCCCTTCTTGGGTGACCGCATTTAGTGTACCGATAGCCCGCACCGGCTGGACCAACATTAACAAAGCGGTGATAAAGCCCACCACGTCGGCAACCTGCATCGCGCGAATTTCTACCTGCCATGCGGCTACACCAATCACCCCGGCGATAGCAAACCCGCCTAGAACCTCTAGGATAGGGTCGATACGCGCACGCCCTGCCAGCAAGGCAACCAGCTTTTCGTATAGAAGGTCAAAGGCTAAACCTGCACGGGTTTTTTCCGCAACCTCCCGCTGATAGGCTTTGACCATCCTTATACCTTGCAAGGTTTCAGCCAGTAAGGTGGTGACCTCTTCTAAATGCTCCTGCAATGCCCCAGAAGCCAAACGCTGTTTGCGGCCAATCCGCACTATTGGACGCATCGCTAGCGGATAGATAGCGAGGACAAGCAGGGATAATAACCAGCTAAACCACACCATCACTACGACCATTACGATAACCGTTAAGATATCGCGCACCAGATTATTTGCCAGCCTGACCAGCGCTTCGCGAACAAGATTCAAATCGTTCATAATGCGCGAAATAAACGCACCTGCAGGCTCTGCTGTAACAATAGCTAAGTCTGAGGTGATTAAATGCGCTGACATTGCTTTCTGGATATCTGTGGTAATGCGCAAAGCAAGACTATTGACGCTCAGCACCTGAAAATACATTGCTGTCGCCTTGATAGAAGCAACAAGAATGATCAGGGCAGGTATGGCGATAAACGGGTCATCTGGCAAAGACAGGAAAGCGAAACTCGCCGCCCCGCTATCTGTTTTGCCTGCTAAAAGGTCAAAAACATGGCTGATTAGCGCAGGATATAGCCCGCCTGCCAATGCCACCACGACCATCAGCAAAAATATAAGGCCAAGACGCCCTCGATAAACCAGCACCCAATCTGTCCAAAGCCGATTTAATATCTGTCTGTCTGATGGTTTGATCACAGCGCGTTAACCCAAAAGCCTACACAAAAGAAATTGAAAGACAAAAATATAGAGAAATCCACCCCTTTATTAGCATGGCCAACGCGCCTGTGTATAGCCTATCTACAGTCTGGGCAATAGATAAGCAATGGTTTTTGCGCCTTAAACAAATGCTGCCGTTATGAGAGCTGATATAGACACAAAAACCTGTTTTCTCTATGGTGCGAAGTCGTATCTGACATGCCGGCTAGAAAAATTGCTCTTTATCCGCTTTCCACTAGCCCTAGATATTGCTTTTTTTTATGCTGGTGAAGTCATGCTCAAATCTGCTCTTCGTTCAACCATAGGCTCTTTTATTATCAGTTTGCTTCTAGCATCGGCGATGGCGCTATTGGTGGGGCTAAGGCGATGGCGTAAGCAAGGGCATAAAGCGCTGAAGACCAGAATGAAGGCACAGCCGCAAATTATTATCTTCTGGCATGAACATTTATTTGTAATGAGCCCGCTTCTGCCCAGGGGCTGCTCGGCACTACAATCTCCGCATCCTGATGGGCGCGTATTAGCAGGCGCATCACGCCTATTTGGTCTGCGTCCCATTTGGGGTAGCAGTAACCGCAAAGCTGTTTCTGGTCTACGCCAGCTTGTCGGGGAAATAAAATCTGGACGCTCTGTTGTTATTACGCCAGATGGCCCGCGCGGGCCGCGCCGAGCTTTATCAATGGGCCCAGTCAGCCTATCCCAATTAACCGGCGCACCCATAACCCTTGCTACTTGGTCAGGGAGCAGATTATGGCGCGCGCCAAGCTGGGATAAAATGCGCTTTCCAAAACCTCTTGGGCGTGCCAATCTGATATATTCAGATGCGATAATGCTGGAAAAAACAAAAGATAAAAACGCATTGGAAGCACAGAGACAAATGCTGGAAGATAAGCTGAACGCACTGGTAGAGGCATGTGATAATGCACAGTCAGGTCAAAAGTGATGGAGCCCACCCCCCTTGCCAGCTATAACCGTCTATGGTCATTTTTTAAGCCTTTCGCCGTCTTGTATCTGCATAGCCGGGCATGGCGTGGCCGTGAAGACAAAAAAAGGCTGAGAGAGCGCTATGGGCATTATGCGCAAGAACGCCCAAAAGGACAGCTTTTTTGGCTACATGCGGTTTCAGTTGGTGAGAGCATTGCCGCCCTAAATTTGGCAACTTGCCTGCGTGAAATACAGCCAGATTTAAATATCTTGATTACCACCAACACCCATACTGCGGCGCGGCGTATTGCCGAGCAGGGTGACAGCGTAATTTTACATGGCTATCAGCCACTAGATCATCCGCAATGGGTGGCGCGTTTTTTAGACCATTGGCAGCCAAATCATGCGATAATGTTAGAAAGCGATTTCTGGCCAAATCTAATCTGCGCCACCGCCGCTAGAGGCATTCCGCTATGTTTTGCATCTGCCCAGCTTTCCGATAATGCCTATCAGGCATGGCAAAAACGAGTGCATCTAGCCCGCACTATTTTTAGCACCCCGCAAGATATCTTTGCCGTAGATACACATCAAGCCGATAAATTTAAAAACTTAGCGGACGGTAAAGGCAAAAAGCCCCGCATTCACATTGGCGGCTCGTTAAAGTTTAACCCTGCTAGTCTGATACCAAATGCGGCAATGGAGGGGATGCTAGCGGATGCAGCCGCATCGCGCCCTATCCTGGTTGCGGCCAGCACCCATAAAGGCGAGGAGGAGCTTATCCTTGCCGCATCTAGGCAGGCACATAATCAAGGGCTAGCACATTTCTTAATAATTGCCCCGCGCCATCCTGAACGCGGCCACGAAATCGCGGCAAAAATAGAAAATATCACAAAAAGCCAGCCTAAACAACGCAGTAAGGGCGATATTCCTCGAAAGAGCGACCCTATCTTTATTTGTGACAGTTTGGGCGAAATGGCGAGCTTATATAAAGCTGCGGATATTATTATACTTGGCGGGAGTTTTGTTGATAAGGGCGGCCATAACCCGCTTGAAATAGCTTTGTTTGAAACCCCTATTCTTGCTGGCCCCTCCCGCTTTAAAAATAAAAGTGCCTTTGAGAGCTTGAGTAAAGCTGGTTTAATTGAGCTTGCTAGCGATGAAAACACGCTAGCGGCATTGCTCACTGGCAAGCTAGAGGCGTTGAAAAAGGGAAGCGCCCTTATAACCGCTAAAAACAAAGCGCAAATTGCCGCCATCACAACAGAGGCTTGTAGTAGAGCCGCAAAAACGGCAGAATATCTTTTGGATAAGCACTCTTAGAAACCATTACCGAAACCATGAACAAAGCGCCAAAATTTTGGAATGATAAGACAATCCTCTCATCTGCCTTGCTGCCCTTGAGCTGGATTTGGCGTGGGATAACTGCGGCAAGGCTGGCTTGGATTAAGCCTCAAAAGGCGCAGCTTCCAGTTATTTGCATTGGCAATATTTCGGTTGGCGGCACTGGGAAAACCCCTTTTACCGCCTATTTATGCCAACTTTTAGGAAATCATGGCTACACTGCCTGCATATTAACCAGAGGGTATGGCGGAAAACAAAAAGGGCCCCTAATTGCGGATCCTAATTCCCATAGCGCGGTTGATATTGGGGATGAAGCCTTGATGCTAAGCCAAAATAATTTGGTTTGCATCAGCCCTGACCGCGTTGCAGGGGCGCGTTTTATCGCCGCGAACCTGCCTAGCGGCGTTATTATTATGGATGATGGAATGCAAAATCCATGGCTAAAAAAGGATATAACACTGGCCGTTTTTGATGGGGCGGTTGGGCTTGGGAATGGCCGCATACTGCCCTCAGGCCCGCTTCGTCAAAGCCTAAAATCTGCGTTACCATCTATGGATGTAGCGATCATAAATGGCAGTGATAAAACCGGCCTTAAACAAAGCCTGCCACAGGAATTAACCTGCCTGTCCCCGCGCTTGCTTCCCAACCCTGAGACAGCAGATAAAATTAAGCAACGTAGCCTGCTTGGTTTTGCTGGGATTGGCCGGCCACAAGGGTTTTTTGACACACTTGAAGAATGCGGTGCTATTCTTGTCAAAACCCTTCCTTTTGCCGACCATCACCCATATAGCGAAGCAGATTTAACTCGGCTTCATCTAGAGGCCACTCAATTAGGGGCAGAGCTTATAACCACGCAAAAAGACTGGGTGCGCTTACCACCAGAATGGCGAGAGCGGGTATTGGTTCTTGATGTTACTCTGATGCTAAAAGATGATGATGCAGAAAAATTAATGCAGACCCTCACCCCCTATCTGCAAAAAGAGAAGGCTAGCTAATGTCGCTATCCTATCGCCGTCTGCCAGCTAGACTTTTTTACCGTTTTATACTTTGGCCAGGGGAGGCGCTCCTTCTAGCGATTATGCTTGGATTTATCGCGCTGTTAAATATTCGCGGCGCAAGCTTTATTTTTGGGCGCCTATTTACCCTTATTGGCCCCCTTACGCCATGGCACCAACGCGCCGAACAACAGCTTGAATGGGCGATGCCAACCTTAAGTGCTGATGAGCGCGCAAAAATCTTGAAGGGTATGTGGCAGAATATAGGCCGCAATATTGGCGAATATCCTAAATTAGAAGCGATGTTGAAGGGCGGCTATATCCAATTTCACGGCCTAGAACATCTACAAGAAAATAAGGGCGGCTTTATTATTGGCGCCCATTTCGGCAATTGGGAAGCGCTGGCGATGATAGGCCCGCATATGAGGATAAAAACCGGGCTTATCTTCCGGCCTTTGAACAATCCTTACATATCTTTTTTGCTGAATAGACGGGCTAGTACTGCAGAAGCAGATATCTATCAAAAAGGCCGTGAAGCGGCGATGGGTATGATTTCTACTGTGCGCAAAGGCGGCTATATGATGATTTTAGCAGATCAGCAGCTTCGGGAAGGAGAGGAGGTGGCGTTTTTTGGCCATCCAGCAAAAACCGCTATCGCCCATTTTAAAATTGCTGCCAAGTCTAGTGTGCCGATTTATTATGCGCAGACAATCCGCTATGATGGCTGTCAGATACAGGTAAAATTATCCGCGCCTATCTACCTCGCCAAAACAGCAAGTGATGCCGAAATTCTCGCCGTGGCTGTTGAAATGAACAAGAAATTTGAAGCTTGGATACGCGCAAACCCCGAACAATGGCTGTGGCCACATCGTCGTTGGGGTAAAGAGTTAAGGAAATAAATTACCCTTTTTGCGCGAATAATTTAAAATAACTCATTTTGATCTGGTGAGCGGCTCGATTTGCGGAGTTTTTTAGAGCTATCTTTTTTTGGCTCTTTGGGCGGCACTTTGATGCTATCAAGGCTGGCATGCCGCGCACCATCAACAAATTGAATGGCGATTTCTGCCCCTTTTGGTGCTGCAGCACTGCGTTTAATAGCGGCGCCACTTGCATCGGTGACAAGGGCAAAGCCGCGTTCCAGCACCCGTTGGTAAGAATTTGCCTCTAGCAATCTGCTATTTTCCTTAAGCTTTTGCGTTTTGATGTCAAACTGGCGTGCAATGAGATTATCAAGCTGACTACCGCAAACTAACAGACGCTCGCTGACCTTTGCTAGCCGCTGACTAGGGGAGCCAAGCCTTTCAGCAATGCTGGCGAAGCGGCTTGCCGCCCCCTCCAACCGCCGCAACAATCCGTTATAAACACTAGAAGCAACGATATCCATCGATTGCTGGTGACGAGCGATAAGCTCACGCGGATGCAAAAGCCCGCGTTGCAGACCTCGCAAACTCTGCTGGGCCATTTCTATCTGGCGACTCGCTGCCCGCTCGAGCCTTGCTTGTCTATCGGTAAGGCTAGCCTTGACATCAGCGGCCACAGGGGTTGCAAGTTCTGCTGCGGCTGTTGGGGTGGGTGCGCGTAAGTCAGAGGCATAATCAATTAAAGTTGTATCTGTCTCATGCCCCACGGCAGAGATAAGCGGTATCGCAGACGCCGCCGCCGCACGCACCACAATTTCCTCATTGAACGACCATAAATCTTCGATAGAACCGCCGCCTCTCGCCACAATCAGCAGGTCAGGACGCGCCACTTCACCTGTTTCAGGCAATTTGTTAAACCCTTCAATCGCCGCCTTAATTTGCTCAGCAGACCCTGCGCCTTGCACATTCACCCCCCAAACCAGCACCCGCACGCCAAAGCGCTCTGACAAGCGATGCAGAATGTCACGAATAACCGCCCCTGTTGGGCTGGTTACAACGCCAATAGATCTAGGAAATGATGGCAACGGACGTTTACGTGCTACATCAAACAGCCCTTCCTCTGCGAGCTTACGCCGCCGCTCTTCTAGTTGTTTTAGAAGAGCGCCTTCACCGGCAATTTCAACATCACTCACAATTAGCTGATAGCGCGACTGGCCGCCAAAGGTGGTCATCTTGCCAGAGCAAATAACATCCAAGCCTTCTTCTGGCTGGACAGAAAGACGCGTAGCAGATCCCCGCCAGATTACCGAAGACAACGTGTTTTTTTCATCCTTCAGCGCAAAATAAACATGCCCTGAGGCTGGTACCCGTAGTTGCGATACCTCCCCGCGCACCCGAACAAACTCAAACCGCCCCTCAATCGTTTTTTTCACTGCAGAGCTTAACTCTTCAATGGTCAGATAGGGGGTATTAGAAATTGCGTTCGATTGTTCGGTTGGCATTTGCAGAGTATGGTACATCACGTTAGGTTAGGCTAGAAAAAACCAATAGCGATTTTGCCAGTATTTAGCAAAACAGATCGGGCAAAAAAGATGAGGCATTAATGAACATTCTTCTTATAGGCAGCGGCGGGCGTGAACATGCGCTTGCATGGGCAATTTCAGACAGCCCCCTTTGTGATAGGCTAGTCATTGCGCCGGGCAACCCCGGTGCAGCAACATTTGGCAAGCTGGCAAATGTTGCTGCTGATGATATTGATGGGCTGGTCACACTAGCCAAGACAGAAGCAGCAGATATTGTGGTTATTGGCCCAGAAATCCCACTCGTAAAAGGCTTGAGCGATCGCTTGGAAGCAGAAGGTATTAAGGCTTTTGGCCCATCTGCGGCAGCAGCCCAGCTTGAAGGATCAAAACGTTTTGGGCGTGAATTTTGTACCCGTCACAATATCCCACAGCCGCAATGGAACTATTTTACTGATGCGGGCGCAGCAAAAGCATTTGCAGGCACGCTAGCGGGCGGTTGTGTGGTTAAGGCAGATGGGCTAGCCTCTGGTAAAGGGGTGACGGTCTGCGATTCCAAAGAAGAGGCAGCCCTTAGTATTGATGAGATGCTAGGCGGGCGTTTTGGGGAGGCTAGCGCACAAATACTTGTAGAAGAACGCATCAGCGGACCTGAATTTTCAGCCTTTGCCTTGCTAGATGGCAAACAGGCCATTTGGCTGGCCTCAGCCCAAGATCATAAACGGGCTTTTGATAATGATACCGGGCCGAATACTGGCGGCATGGGCGCGGTAAGTCCATCAAAGTTTGAAACCGACGCGCTACGTCAGCAAATAATGGACCAGATAATACAGCCTGTCGCTACCGGCATGGCAGATGAAGGTATGCCCTATCGCGGCATTTTATATGCAGGTCTGATGCTCACCGACAAAGGCCCCCAAGTGATTGAATTTAACTGCCGGTTTGGCGATCCTGAAGCACAGGTTATCCTACCGCGTCTGCAATCTGACCTGCTATCAGCCATTTATACAACCACCGAAGGAGGCTTACAAAATTTTGCTATGCGATTTGCACCGGACAATGCCGTCACGATAGTCATGGCGGCAAAGGGGTATCCGGCTAGTTATGAGACGGGAAGTGTTATTACTGGCGCGGAAAAATTAGAGGCCGCCTCTGGGTGCCTTGTCTTTCATGCTGGCACAGCGAAAGATAAAGAAGGGCAGATTATTGCTAATGGGGGGCGGGTTTTATGTGTGACTGCGCTTGGAACTAGCATTGAGCAAGCTCGCGTGAAAGCCTATCAAGGGGTAGCAGAGATAAAGTGGGATGCAGGGTTCACCCGAAGCGATATCGCTGCCGATTAGCGCCTTTTCGCAAAAAACTGTTTTAGTAGGTCTGCACAGGCGGTCTGCTGAATACCGCCAATTATTTCAGGCTGGTGATGTGTTGTTTTTTGGCTGAACAAGCACGGGCCATGTTCAACAGCCCCACCTTTAGGATCATATGCACCAAAATATAGCCGCCGCAACCGCGCGTGGCTAATGGCGCCGGCACACATCGCGCATGGCTCCAACGTTACCCAGATATCATGAGCTGTTAGCCGGGTAAGACCGGTTTTTTGCATCGCTTGTTCGATAACCCGCATTTCGGCATGCGCGGTGGCACTGCCCAACTGATGCATTGCATTTGCGGCCTCCGCGATGATGTTACCGTGTGCATTTGTAATGATAGCTGCGACAGGCACCTCTCCTGCTTCGCCCGCAGATTTGGCGAGTTTGAGCGCATATGCCATCACCTTATCTGAAATTTTGTCTATATTCGCCTCTATCTGTTTTTTGGTAAGTTAATCTGAAATTTGCTATCTTATCCTGGGTAGCTTACAACAAATCCATGAAAAATCGTCCACAAAAATTTACTGGTTTTAGCCCTTCCCCTTCTGAGAAGCCAAAGCGTATTGCCAAAGTTATTGCCAGAGCTGGGATTTGCTCTCGCCGTGAAGCCGAGGTCTATATTGCTGATGGAAGGGTTAAGGTAAATGATGTGCTGTTGGAAAGCCCTGCCTTCACCGTTACAGCAAGCGATATAATTGAAGTAGATAATGTTCGCTTGGGCAAGGCTGAGCCGCCGCGTCTTTGGCGCTATCATAAGCCGCGTGGTCTGGTAGTATCCAATAAGGATGAAAAGGGACGAGATACGATTTTCACGACATTACCCGAGAGCTTGCCGCGCGTTATCTCCATTGGGCGGCTGGATATAGATTCTGAAGGGCTTCTCTTGCTCACCAATGATGGAGAGCTTGCCCGCCATTTAGAGCTGCCAGCAACAGGATGGACGCGCAAATACCGGGTTCGGGTTTATGGCCGAGTTGAAGAAGCAAAATTAGGGGAAATTGCCGATGGCGTGAATATAGATGGAGTGCAATATGGCCCCGTTCTTGCCCGGCTTGATACCCAGAAAACGTGCAACGCATGGCTAACGATTGCCATCAAAGAAGGGCGTAACCGCGAGGTGCGCAACATTATGAAATATCTGGGTTATCCAGTTACCCGCCTTCTGCGCCTATCCTATGGCCCGTTCTTGCTAGGCAAGTTAAAAGCAGGCCAAGTAGAAGAAGTAAAGCCATCTGTCCTAGCCCAGCAGCTTGGCTTGCCATTAGATACAATTGAGGCCAAAGGCGCAAAACAAAAAGCTAGTGGGCTGAAATTGCGCTTAAAGACAAAATCAGCGAATAGAGAAAAACATAAGCAGCAGCGCCCAAGACGACCATGATTTCTATCTTAGCAGGCCGCAAAAAGGGCGCGCGTTTAACACCATGTAACAGCCCATCGGTGCGCCCCACATCCCAACGCACCAGAGAAGCTCTATTTAATATCTTAGCAGGCGGCCGCCTTGACTGCGTCTTTGAGGGTGGCTTTATTATTGACCTATTTGCTGGCTCTGGTGCGCTTGGGCTAGAGGCGCTATCAAGAGGCGCAAACAAAGCTGTCTTCATAGAAAAAGACCCTAGCGCGGTGCGGGTTATCCGCCGCAATTGCGAGATATTGAACTTTGCTGACGATACCGATATCCTGATCACAGATGCCTGCCGGATAACCAGCTGGCACTTTGATGTAGCAGATATAATTTTCTGCGATGCCCCTTATGATAGCGGGCTTAGCCTACCTGCCCTTGATGCGCTAAACAAGGCTGGCGGCATAGGGCCAGAAACCATAATCTCGGTAGAAACACGGCGCAAAGAGCCAGAATTAAGCGGTGCTGATTTCACTCTTTTGGATAGTCGCCATTACGGCATTGCGCGTTTAAGTTTTTACAAACTCAGCTAGCGACGCCCAAATAGCTTTTCAAGTTCGGCAAGGTTGAGGGTAACAAACGTAGGCCTGCCATGATTGCACTGACCAGCTGCCGGCGTTACTTCCATTTGCCGTAAAAGCGCGTTCATCTCTTCTTGATTTAACACCCGCCCTGCACGAACAGAATTATGACAAGACATGGTAGCCAGCACATGACCTAACTTGTCCTCCAGCGCAGATGAGCCACCCAACATCACCAACTCTTCGGCTACATCGGCAATAAGCGGTTTAATCGCCGCATCTGACAAAAGAGCCGGAATTTCACGCACCAGAACAGCACCTTCGCCAAACCCTTCTAAATATAGACCAAGGCTTTGCAAGGATTCTTCTAATTTCAGCAACGCTTCTATCTGGTCTGCGGGCAATTCAACTATTTCAGGAATAAGCAGGGCTTGGCTAGGGATTTGCCCCGCTAATTGTTGTTCTTTCATGCCTTCCATTACCAGTCTTTCATGCGCCGCATGCTGGTCTATCAAACACACCCCATCTTCTGTCTCAGCCAGAATATAGGTTTTATGTAGCTGTGCTCGTGCCGCTCCTAGCGGAAAATTTCTAAGCTCTTTTTGCTCTGACGATGCTTCATAGCGGGCTTGCGGGCTCGCCTCAGAAAGAAAACCACCAGCGACAGGCGGGGAGGATGAATGAAGGGGTGATTGAAAATCGGCGGCGCTACCAAGTATATCGGCTGATGGTGATGCGCTATATTGGCGATAAGAGGGGCGCTGGATATGGCTGCCAGACGCCCTCTCAAGTGATGGATAGCTTGGCTGGCTAAGGTGGCGCAATGCTTCGGCGCCCCCTTCATGAGTGGCCTGCATACCCGCTTTACGCAGAGCAGAAGATAGCGTTCCCACAATCAGCCCGCGTATCCTAGCACTATCCCGAAACCGCACTTCTGCCTTGGCGGGGTGTACATTCACATCCACCTCTGTTGTTGGCAGGTCAATAAATAAGGTGACAATCGGGTGCCGGCCACGTGGTAGCATATCTAGATAGCCAGCTCGCACCGCCCCTAAAATCTGACGATCGCGTACAGGCCGGTTATTCACAAACAGATACATCTGTGCAGTGGTTGGCCGGTTCATAGTTGGGAGACCTGCTAGCCCATGCAGGACAACATCCTCGCGCACTGCTTCTATTCGCACTGCCTCTCTGGCAAAGCTCGTGCCAATTATCGCCGCAAGCCGCGCCTGACGCCCAAGATCATTATCGGGTTGAGCAGGAAGATTCAAGATATTCCGGCCAGAATCGGAAAGATGGAAAGCGATGGTATGACAGGCCATCGCCAATCTTTTTAACACGTCTAAACATTGTGCGGCTTCTGTCTTTTTTGTTTTTAGAAATTTAAGACGTGCTGGAATAGAGCCAAATAAATCAGAAACCTCAACCAATGTGCCAATTTCAGATGCTGCTGGTTTGGCTTGGCTTTGCGTGCCATGGGCAATATGAAGATGCCAGCCATGTGCCTCCCCCTCGAGACGTGATGTGATATCTACTACCGCAACAGAGGCAATAGAGGGCAATGCCTCGCCCCGGAAACCGAAATGGGTTATCGCCAACAAGTCATCTTCTTCCAACTTGGAGGTAGCATGACGTCTAATAGCAAGCTCGATATCTGTTTTGCTCATCCCATAGCCATTATCAGAGACATTAAGTCCAGCTATGCCACCCTGATCAAGCGAGATATCGATCCGGCTTGCGCCAGCGTCAATCGCGTTTTCAACCAATTCTTTTAGGGCGCTGGCAGGGCGTTCAATAACCTCGCCCGCAGCAATTTGGTTAATCAGCTGTTCGGGGAGCAAGCGAAGTAATGGTGGCATAATAGGGGGTGCCTATTCCACAGAAACAGGTTCACCCAGAACTTCATCAATAGCGGGTGTTGCCCCTTCATTCAGGGCCTTTTTTTGCAGCCTATTACGCCGGATACGGGCATCTTCCGCCATCGTATCTACCACAGGCCCTACCTTTGGAAGACCCCCGAACAATATTTGCAACGGCAGGCGGCGTTCATAAATAACCCCTGTTGTTTCCTCGTCAATTTTCGTGCGGATATCTTTCTCAATTTTATCGAAAGCGAATACCTCATTAAACTCCGTTGCCGCGCCAGAACGCGAAACTAGTAGCCCAGATTCCTGTGTTGGGGCCGCTGAGCTTGCAGAGGCCTCCTGGCCATTATTTTCGGCAACAGGTCGGGCACCAAAACCAGGCGGTAGGGAAAGTGGAGGACGCACCACAACTTCAAACTCATCGGGTGAAGATTTCTCCGTACCAATCGCTTGACGGAAATCAGAGCAACCTGTCAGGCCTGCAATCAGTAAAAAGGCGAATGCCAATGTAAAATTGGAAGATGAATTGATTTTACGCATGTGTATCTCCCTCTGATTTGGGTGTGACCATAATGCCATATAACCATGCAACAACGCCAATGAATATCGCACTATCCGCGATATTAAATGCAGGCCAATGATACCCTAATAGATGAAAATCGATGAAATCAACTACCTTATTAAAGCGTAACCTGTCTATAACATTGCCTAATGCACCGCCAGCAATTAGACCTGCCCCAAGCCGCTGAATAACGATTAGTTGGTCTAGCTGAAAATAAAGCCATATTACCACCAACACTGCAAAAGCTGGAATAGCATAACCGGTGACCTGAGGAAAATCAGCCAACATCCCAAAGCTGATACCAGGATTCCAGACTGGCGTAAAATTTAAAAACGGGGTGACAACAATCTGGTTTCCGTTAGCAAATAATGCCGATAATGCCCAGCTTTTACTTAGCTGGTCACTAGTTAGAACGGCAAGTAACAAAAACACAAAATTGCGGCTATATAACAATCTAGGCGCAGATAGCATCATAGTACACCCTGTTCGGAAACCACTGTCTGACAGCGCGGGCATATCTGGTTGTTATTGTCCTTTGGAATTTCTGGGAATTGCTTCCAGCAACGCGCACATTTACCACCATCAGCGCGGCGCACTTCTACTTTTGTCTCGCCCGTACCAACTATCAATTCTACTGATGACGTTATACACAGACTTGCCAGGTCAAGGCCCTCTAGTAACGCGACTGTCGCAGCGGAAGTTTGAAAACGGATATCTGCAGAAAGACTACCGCCTATAAGCCCATCATTACGTGCCACCTCTAACGCCGTTGTAATCTGCGAACGGAGCGCGCGAATAGTGGCCCATTTCTTTCCAAGCTCTGGATTTTTCCATGAATTTTCTGTGGCTACATATTCATGCAGATGGATTGAATCATTTTCATCACCGCGATAAGCCATCCAAGCCTCATCCGCTGTAAAGCATAAAATAGGTGCAATCCAGCTGATCAGGCATCGTAATACCTCATCCATCACGGTGCGACAAGCGCGGCGCTCAATCGAAGCAGGGCTATCACAATAAAGCGTGTCTTTACGAATATCAAAGTAGAAAGCAGAAAGATCGCCATTACAAAAATCATGGATATGGGTGAAAATTGTGTGGAAATCGTAGCTTACAGTCTTTTGTCTAACTACCTCATCTATTTCTGTTAAACGGTGTAACACCCATTGTTCTAGCTCTGGCATATCTTGCGGTGCCAGCCCCTCCCGGGCGGCATCAAAACCCGAACTCGACCCTAACAGATAGCGTAAGGTGTTGCGAATACGCCGGTAGTGATCGCTTTGTCTTTTGATGATTTCCGGGCCGATACGCAAATCATCATAATAGTCAGAGCTAACAACCCAAAGCCGCAGGATATCAGCGCCATTTTGTTCAATTACTTTTTGCGGAGCAACCACATTTCCAAGCGATTTAGACATTTTCCGGCCTTGCTCATCCAGAACAAAGCCATGCGTTAACACCCCTTTATATGGTGCATGACCGCGAGTTCCGCAACTTTCAAGTAGCGAGGAATGAAACCAGCCACGGTGCTGGTCAGAGCCTTCCAAATAAAGATCTGCGGGTGTTTGTAAATCATTTCGAACCTCTAACACAAATGCATGGGTTGAACCTGAATCAAACCAGACATCAGCAATATCCTTAACCTGAACATAATCATTCTCATCATATTCTGTACCCAAAAACTCTGAAGCTGGCTTGGTGAACCACACATCACATCCGTCTTTTGCAAAGGCAGCAACGATACGGTCTACCACGGCCTGATCCCGTAAAGGCTCACCTGTCTTTTTATTGTAAAATACTGGGATTGGTACCCCCCATGCACGTTGACGCGACAGGCACCAATCCGGGCGATTAGCAATCATTGCTGTCAGCCGTTTCTGGCCAGAGGCAGGATAGAAATCTGTTACTTTAAGCGCCTCTAACGCTGTATCACGTAAACCTTTGCCATGGCTCTCTTTATCCCCCATAGAAACAAACCATTGCGCAGCATTCCGGTAAATAACTGGCGCATGCGAACGCCAAGAATGAGGATAAGAATGGGTCAACTGACCAATACCGATAAGTCCACCCTTTTCAGCCATAATCTGTGCAATACGGGCATTGTCACGAAGTACATGCATACCGCCAAATAGGGGCAAATGTTCAGCAATGACGCCATCTTCACCAACAGTATCGGGCACTTCAATACCATGTTTTAGATGGGCAAGTTCAAAATCTTCTGGGCCATGCCCTGGTGCGATATGCACAAAGCCCGTACCCTGGTCGGTAGTAACATAATCTGCAAGCAATACGGGCACTTCATGCGTGTAACCATCTGCTGACATCGGATGCGTTGCTATTGCCCCTGCCATCTCTGCTCCTTTGAAACGCTTGACAGTGTCGGCTGAGATAATGCCTGTCTGGGCAAAAACATCCTCTCGCAACGCGTCCGCAAGGCAAATTAGATCCCCTACCTTAGCAAGTGCGCCTTCACCTATTTCGGTGATTTTGAGAGCGCTATATTCAATATCTGCGCCACAAGCCATCGCGCGGTTGCCTGGTATTGTCCATGGCGTGGTTGTCCAGATGATTAAATTCGCCCCTTCTAGCCCTTCTATAGGACTGTTTTGCAGGGCAAAACAAGCAAAAATAGTAACTGACTCATGGTCAGAATATTCGACTTCTGCTTCTGCCAACGCTGTCTTTTCAACAGGCGACCACATCACCGGCTTGGAGCCACGATACAAGCTCCCATTCATCAGAAACTTACCCATCTCAGCAGCAATGATGGATTCAGCCTCAAACTTCATCGTCGTGTAAGGATTTTCCCAGTCGCCCAAAATGCCTAACCGCTGAAATTCTTGCGACTGCACTTTTAGCCAATGGGCAGCAAAATCGCGGCATTCTTGGCGAAATTCAGCGATTGGCACTTCATCCTTGTCCTTGCCCTTTTTACGGTATTGTTCTTCGATTTTCCATTCAATTGGCAGACCATGACAATCCCAGCCCGGAACATAATTTGCGTTTTTACCAAGCATGGATTGCGAACGATTAATTACATCTTTCAAAATCTTATTCAGCGCATGACCAATATGAAGCTGACCATTGGCATAGGGTGGGCCGTCATGTAGCACAAACTTAGGCGCATCTTTGCGCTCTGCACGCAGTTTTTTATACAAATCCAGCTTTTCCCAATGCGCCATGATTTCTGGCTCCTTTTTAGGCAAGCCACCGCGCATAGGAAAGTCAGTTTTCGGAAGAAATACGGTCTGTTTATAATCCATCATTCAATCTCTGCTCACAGCCGATTTGGCTTAAGCTGTTGCCACGCAGCCGCCATATTAATTTCAGCTTATTTATTTGCGTATATCGCTCAATTTTTTAATGGTTGATAGACGCAATGTCCAATGGTTTCAGCCAAAGCGAAGAAGCTAGGGATTTAAGATTTCAAACGCGGCAGTTACATCTTTCCTAATTTGCGTTGTAAGTGCCTCTAACCCATCAAATTTCTGCTCTGGCCGAATGAAATGCTCCAAATATAGATTTAACCGTCTACCATAGATGTTTTCATTAAAATTAAATAAATGTGCCTCAGCAAGGATGCCTCTGTCATTCACAGTTGGTCGCTTACCGATATTTGCAACACCCTTATAGAGGGCTTCATGACCATTTGCTAGCTCGACTGTCGCGGTAACCGCATAAACACCAAAAGCCGGAGCCAATTTATCCTCCAGAATAATATTAGCAGTCGGAAAGTTTAGCTGGCGCCCTCTTTTATCCCCTTCTGCTACCAGCCCAGAAATGATATGAGGCCTCCCCAATAACGACTTGGCTTCCAATAGATCTGGTTTTTGCAAGGCATCCCGTATAGCAGAAGAGCTGACCACTTGGGTATCTGAAACCGAAACCAGCGACACCGCCTCCACCGCCATGCCAAGCGGTCGACTGATCTCGGTTAAAGACTGAACGGTACCAACACGGCCTTTGCCAAAGGCAAAATCTGCCCCAGCAAATAGCCTAGACACGTCTAGCGCATCATATAGCACGATGCGCACAAAATCTTCTGGAGACATGGTTTGCAACCGTTCATCAAAGTGTATTTCAATCATAAAATCAACCTGCTCTGCTGCCAGCATCTTGGCTTTAGTATAACTATCCATCAGCAAAAATGGCGGGTTACTGGGCTGAAAATAGCGGCGCGGGTGCGGCGAAAAACAGACCACAGCTAAAGGTAGGCCACTCTGTTGGGCGGTTTTGCGTGCCACTGCAATCAACGCCTGATGGCCTTTATGCACACCATCAAAATTACCAATAGCGCAACAAAGCTTTCCTAAATCCAGTCCCGCTTCTGCGACTGACCATTGATGAATTTTTGTCATTAATGTCACACCCTATCCTACTGCGCCAAACTATAGATAGCCGCGGTGTAAAACTCAATCCACAGTTTAAAATAAGCTTCTGTTAACTGGTAAATCCTTCTGGTTTTGACTATAATTAGCACAAATGCGTGTGGCTTACATTTTTGGGTATGTCTGCCTTTGCGCTTTAACCATAAATTTTTTATGAGAGCCAGCAATGGACGCTACAACAACTTTCTTATCCACCGTTAATGGCCTGCCTTTATTATTAGAACAGGCACTCCCAGCGGTATTAAATATTCTGGCTGGTTTCGGCACACTTTTTTTAGGCTTCTGGCTATCTGGGCGGGCGGCAAGCTTCATACGAAGCCGGACAGAAAAACTCAAACGCGTTGACCCAACCCTGACCCTAATTTTGGCTTCTTTTGCGCGTTATGCTGGCCTTATACTGACTTTTGTGGTGGCCCTTGGCCAGTTCGGCATTCAAACAACCTCTATCATCGCAGTATTGGGTGCAGCAGGTTTAGCTATTGGTCTTGCTTTGCAAGGCACGCTATCAAATGTTGCCGCTGGAATTATGTTGTTACTATTACGCCCTTTTGGCGTTGGTGATTGGATAGAAGCAAATGGTATTTCCGGCACCGTGCAAGAAATTGGTCTATTCTCTACCCAAATTGATACTTTTGAAAATGTGTATATCTCAGTGCCAAATTCCTCTATCTGGTCTTCTATCATTATAAACCATTCCCGCCATAAGGTGCGGCGTATGGATATTGATATTGATATTGCCTATGAGTCAAATTTAGACGAAGCTGAAATGGCATTAATGGCGCTATGTACTGACAAACGTGTGCATGATAAGCCTGCTCCGCAATTTTTAGTGGTAGCTTACGGGGATAGTGCTATAACGGTTCGACTGCGTCTATATGCTGATTATAGCCAATATTTCCAGTTGAACTGGGATTTGAATAGGCGGCTGAAAGATACACTTGAAGCGCATAATGTTGAAATTCCGTTTCCACAACTCGTTATATCGAAAAAATCTAATGATATGTCTTGAAGCTAAATTTGATGTCTG
>MDTG01161654.1_pt1 | contig 42421 bp, 33 predicted proteins | sample 811421 | NCBI WGS metagenome assembly MDTG01 (sample SAMN05326645, study PRJNA326480) | marine metagenome | isolation source: seawater | place: Pacific Ocean: South East | collected 2011 | reverse complement strand
TAGAATGTCAAGAATGTCACGGTCCTGTAGAGACCATGGAGGAAATGTACCAGTACTCTGAATTAACCATGGGATGGTGTATCAACTGTCACCGTGAAACAGAAGTTCAGTTCGAGAAGAATGGGTACTACCAAGACTTCCACGAAGAATTAACTGAAAAGTACCACGGAGAAAAAATCACTGCTGAAAAGATTGGTGGTTTGGAATGTGGTAAGTGTCACTATTAATCGAGAAGTAAGAATGACTGAGAACAATAAATATTGGAGAGGGATTGAGGAGCAATCTAATCCAGATCTTACGAAAAAATTAGCTGACAACGAATTTGCCACTGCTCCAGAGACGCTTGACTTCATAGGAGATGATAATGTAGGAGAAGCGGAAACATCACGTCGCGATTTCTTGAAGTTTATGGGGTTCACAACTGCGGCGGCAACTCTCGCTGCATGTGAGGCACCAATTGTCGAAAGTATTCCTTATGTGGTAAAACCTGATAGCTTAACTCCGGGATTGCCATCATTCTACGCAACTTCAATGTTTGACGGACAGGATTATGCGTCGTTATTAATCAAAACAAGAGAAGGAAGACCAATTTTAGTTCAACCAAACTGCGAGGCAGCATTTAATACATGTACGAACGCACGTTTGCAGTCGTCAGTTTTGAACCTCTACGATGGCGCACGTCTTAGAGGACCAAAGGTGAATAAAAAGGACTCTTCATGGGCAACAGCAATTTCACAGGCGAAGTCTATGATTTCCGATACATCGGTATTACTTACACCTACAATCATATCACCTTCTCTTAAGAAGGCTATAGAGACTTTAAATGTTAAGCATATCACGTTTGACGCTATCAGTCAATCTAAACGACTTGATGTATACGAAGAATTGTTAGGCAAACGAGCTTTGCCAAGTGTAAGTCTTCTAAATGCGCACGTCGTGGTTGGCTTAGGCGCTGACTTCTTAGGCGATTATGACGGTCAAAGGTTTGGCGCCGATTATGCCAATCGCAGAAAACCTTCGCCCGAAATGCTGCGCCATATTCAGATTGAAGCAGGAATGTCTATATCTGGTGCTAATGCTGACTTGAGAGTTAAGGCCCGCGTTTCTGAATATGAATTGGTCTTAGGGCACATCTATAATTACATTGCAAAGAAAGTTGGTCAGCCTACGTTGAAGCTCTATCCTTTGCGTGAAGATATTAAGATGCAAGTACTGAATTCAGCGCAAGAGTTGTTTGACGCTGCTCAGCATGGCCTTATTGTAAGCAGTTTTAATAGTATTACCGGTGAAAAGTTAGCCTTGGCAATCAACCAAATGATAGGTTCGAGTTGTATCGATACGAGTAATCTTGTCTACTTAAATTCTTCGAAAGATGAGGAGATTGGGCAGCTTATTATTGATGTAGCTGAAGGGAAGGTAGACACACTCATAACCTTAGATATTAACCCGGCGCACGATATTACTGGTTTAGATTTATCTAAAGTGAACCTCGTTGCGATTAGCGAACGTGAAGATGAAACGGCTTCACAAGCGAAAGTTATTCTTCCTCTAAGTCACTATCTAGAATCATGGGGTGACTTCATCCCAAAAGATGGTGTGTACAGCGTTGCTCAACCAACTATAAATCCTCTTTTTGACAGTAAATCTGCTATAGAGATTTTGTTTACATTATCTGGTAAAAACGCTACTGCTAAGGAACTTTTACAAGAAAGTGTTGAGGATTTAGGCTTGGCTAAGGGATGGAATTCATTGCTACATGACGGATTTGCCGAAACGAGTGCAGGAAAAACTCTTTCTTTTAGCGATCTCACAATTATTGATATTACTGACGTGGCTATTGGAAAGCCTCTTACGGAATTAGAATTCTATACATATTCTAAAACGGGTATGGGAATTGGTAAATATGCCAATAACCCTTGGGCATTTGAATTACCGGATCCTATTACCCGCTTATCATGGGATAATTACTTAGTAATGAGTGCTGCTGATGCGGTGAAATTGGGCGTTGAGAATTGGGCAGAATCTAATGGTGCTATGAATGGTACTACAGTTAATCTCAAAGTTAATGGTGTAGTTTTAACGAACGTTGCCATCTGGGTTCAACCAGGACAAACAGAAGGAACCATTGGAATGGCATTGGGTTTCGGTAGAACTATGGCTGGTAAGGTCGGTAATAACATTGGTTGGAATGCTTTGCAGCTGCTTCCTTCAGATGAATCTTACGCCGCTGTAGAGACTATATCTGCTACTGAAAATGAACATGAATTTGCTTCAGTTCAGTTAGCGCATACGATGATGGGCAGGAAAATTGTCAACGAAGTCAACTTACCTGATTATCTAAACAAGCCTGCATCTGAGTGGAATGAGAGACCTACTTTTGAATCATTCAGAGGTCCTTTGCAGCCTAGTGAAGCGAACCTTTGGGATGACCACGATCATGTAACTTCTCACATGTGGAATCTTAGTATTGATTTGAACGCTTGTGACGGTTGTGGAGCATGTATAGTTGCTTGCCACCTTGAAAACAATGTTCCAATTGTTGGTAAGGACGAAGTGCGTCGCCATAGAGATATGCATTGGTTACGCATCGACCGTTACTACTCTTCCGACATGACACCGGAAAAGGCTAAAAAAGAGGGAGTTGGTGCGATTGAGAAGTATGCAAAAATGGAGGTACCTTCTGAAAGCCCTTCGGTAACCTTTATGCCGGTTATGTGTGTTCAATGTAATCACGCACCTTGTGAAACTGTATGTCCTGTTGGAGCCACAGTTCACTCTCGTGAAGGTTTGAATCATATGGCTTACAATAGATGTATTGGTACAAGATATTGTGCGAATAACTGTCCGTACAAGGTGCGACGTTTTAACTGGTTCAACTACAAGGGTAACGATAAGTTTGCTGACGTCAACCCATCACAAGACGATTATGGTCGAATGGTTCTGAACCCTGATGTGACTGTAAGATCTCGCGGTGTCATTGAAAAATGTTCAATGTGTATTCAAAGCATTCAAATGGGTAAATTAAAAGCTAAGAAAGCTGGTCGCCCTTTGAAGGAGGGTGATATAGACATCGCATGTTTGAATTCATGCGGCAGTGATGCAATTGTCTTCGGTGATATAAATAACCCTGAAAACAAAATCAATGAGAAGAAGGAAGATCCTAGAATGTACTACCTCTTAGAGGAAATAGGTACACAGCCAAGTGTCTTCTATCAGACCAAAGTCAGAAATAGAGCTTAATAAATAAGAAAGCGACATGCATTACGAATCGCCTGTTAGAAATCCGCTCATACTTGGAGATAAGTCGTATTCAGAAATCACCAACGATATAGCGAAACCCATAGAGTCAAAAGCACCACGTTCATGGTGGATTGCTTTCTCTATTGCATTTGTTATGTTTATGTGGGGTTTGGGATGTATACTATATACCATTGGTACCGGTATTGGTGTCTGGGGACTTAATAAAACCGTTGATTGGGCCTGGGATATTACCAACTTTGTTTGGTGGGTAGGTATTGGTCACGCAGGAACTTTGATTTCTGCAGTACTCCTCCTTTTCCGTCAAAAATGGAGAATGGCAATTAACCGTTCAGCAGAGGCAATGACTATTTTCTCAGTTATCCAAGCAGGTTTGTTCCCGTTGATACATATGGGACGCATATGGAATGCTTATTGGGTTATGCCTATACCAAATCAATACGGCTCACTTTGGGTAAACTTTAATTCACCACTTCTTTGGGATGTATTTGCGATCTCAACGTATCTTACTGTAAGTACTGTATTTTGGTACGTTGGTTTGATTCCAGATTTTGCTATGATTCGAGATCGTGCGATTAACCCAGTACAAAAGCACATCTATAAGATTTTATCTTTTGGTTGGGGTGGTCAAGCTAAGCATTGGCAGCGTTTCGAAGAGGTTTCATTGGTGTTGGCAGGCCTTGCTACACCACTTGTACTTTCTGTACATACAATTGTATCGTTTGACTTTGCAACTTCAGTGATTCCTGGTTGGCATACGACTATCTTTCCGCCTTACTTCGTAGCAGGTGCAATTTTTTCTGGTTTCGCAATGGTACAGACGCTTCTTTTGATTGTACGCAAAATCTTTAAAATGGAAGATTATATCAATATTGAACATATTGAGATGATGAATATCGTTATCATGGTCACAGGTTCGATTGTAGGTGTTGCTTACATCACGGAGCTTGTCATTGCATGGTACTCAGGTGTAGAGTACGAGCAATACGCCTTCTTGAACAGAGCAACGGGCCCATATTGGTGGGCTTATTGGTCAATGATGACCTGTAACGTATTCTCTCCACAGTTTATGTGGTCGAAGAAATTACGTACCAATTTGATCTTCACCTTTGTGATTTCAATCGTTGTAAATATTGGTATGTGGTTTGAGCGTTTCGTGATTATTGTTACTTCTATTCATAGAGATTACTTACCATCTTCTTGGTCGATGTTTTCTCCTACGTTTGTTGATATCGGTATTTATATCGGAACTATTGGTTTCTTCTTTGTACTCTTCTTGTTATACGCGAGAACGTTCCCAGTAATTGCACAGGCAGAATTGAAAACTATCTTGAAGTCTTCCGGTGAAAACTTCAAAAAACATCACAATGAGCATGGGACACACTAAGCATAATCCTATTGTACGCGCTCTATTCAATGACGATGATATCGTTTTGAATGCCGTAAAAGATCTCCGTTCAAACGGTTACCACATAAGTGAGGTTTATTCTCCATTTCCAATCCATGGATTGGATGAAGTAATGGGTCTAAAAAGAACTCGCCTGAGTACTGCTGCATTTTTCTACGGCTTGACCGGCTTGTTTTTCTGTTCATGGTTAACATGGTATACAATGATTTCAGATTGGCCGCAAAATATTGGAGGTAAGCCGAATGAATATTGGGCCTTAAATATGCCTTCATTCATACCTGTTATGTTTGAGTTGACGGTATTCTTTGCTGCACACTTGATGTGCTGGTCTTACTTCGCAGTAAACAAGCTATATCCAGGTGCCAAAGCACAGAATCCGGATCCTCGTACTACGGATGATCACTTTCTAATGGAAGTTGAATTAGAGGGCGAAGAGGCAGATTTAACAAAGAAGCTCCAAGAATTGGGTGCTCTTGAAATTTCTAAAGTCGAAGCATAAGATGAAAAGAATTACTACCATCATAATGCTCACAGCTTCAGCTGCACTCGCGAGCTGTAACTTCGATAAGTCAAAACCGGGTTACACATACATGGACGATATGTACCAAAGTCCATCTTATGAAACCTATGAGCCTTCTGCTCAATTTGCAAATGGTCTAAGCGCTCAACTTCCTGTTGAGGGAACTGTTCCACGTGGATACCATCCTTACGAATTTGCAAACAGCAACGAAGGATACGAGGCTGCACGCACCACATTGACGCTTCCTCTAGAATTTGATTCTGAGGAGGCTCTTGCTGAAGGAAAAGAATTGTACAACATCTTCTGTGACCACTGCCATGGTGAGAAGGGAGACGGCAACGGTCCTCTGGTAATGCAAGAGAAAATCTTGGGTGTTCCTTCGTACGCATCCTCAAGACTACCAGATATTACTCCTGGTTCTATGTACCATGTAATTATGCATGGTAAAGGAATCATGGGGTCACATTCTTCACAGATTACGTACGACGAGCGTTGGAAAATCGTTCGTTACGTTGTGAAACTTAGAGCTGATCAAGAATAAAACCTTAGAGTAGAAATGTTTGAGTTTAAAACAAAAACAAAACAATTGGCAATCGCTCTTACGCTGTTAGGTGCTATCCTTTGGGTCGTTGGATTTGCCCTAAATGGTTCGTCATCTCACGATGCGGGACACGGTCACGACGCGCATCTTACTGAAGAAGTGCATATTGATGCGCGCTACGATGCACATGCTGAAGAAGCGCACGATGACCATAGTTATGGTTTACATACTGAAGAGGCCGATGAATACCCCGGTGAGGCTCATGCTTCAATGATAGCTGCCTATGGTTCAGATCAGGTCAATGAAGTTCATGATACACATGCGGAAGAGGCACACGCCGATCATATTGATAATAGTGAAGATACCTATCACACAGAAGGACACAATGCACACGATAGCCACGCTGCTCATCAAATAGCCAACCGCCCTTGGTCGGCACTTTACGTAGCAGCGATTTTCTTCTTCGGATTAGGTATAGGACAATTATTTTTCCTGGGAATTCAATATGTAGCACAAGCAGGATGGTCTGCAGGTTTGTTGCGTTTGATGGAAGCACAGTCTTTCACTATCATCGCACCTCTATTAGTAATAGCAATCTTATCAATCTTAGGTTTTGGACATGTGCATCACATGTTCCATTGGATGGCTGAAGGCATCCATATCGACGGTCATGATAATTTTGACCCAATTATTGCTGGTAAAAGAGGCTTTTTGAATCCCACCTTCTTCACAATACGCATTCTTGTTTACATCGGTGGATGGGTCTGGGCTGCTAAGACTCTTCGTAAGTATTCGCTGATGTCTGACACAGGTGACGGCGTGCTTATGTGGAAGAAAAACCGTGGTGTTGCTGCTGCGTTCACCGTATTCTATGCTGTTACATCGTCTACGAGTGCATGGGATTTCATTATGTCTATTGATGCACACTGGTTTTCTACGCTATTCGGATGGTATACTTTTTCCGGTATGTTTGTGAGTTCATTTGCTGCGTTAATCTTCCTAACGCTATACATGAAGGGACAAGGACTAATGGAATGGGTCAATGAAAACCACTTACATGATTTGGGCAAGTTCATGTTTGCCTTTTCTGTGTTCTGGACCTACTTGTGGTTCTCGCAATTCGTACTTATTTGGTATGCAAATATTCCAGAAGAGGTTACGTACTACATGCAACGTTTTGAGCAGTATAAAGTGCCATTCTTTACGATGTTGGTCTTAAACTTTGTCCTTCCTGTATTGGCTGTTTTAAGCCGTCCAGCGAAGCGTATTCCAGGCACTGTAGTAATGGCTGCTGTATTTGTACTCGTAGGTCACTATATGGACCACTACGTTATGATTATGCCAGGTACTGTCGGTAGTCACTACGGTTTCGGTTTAGTAGAGTTAGGTCCAATTCTATTCTTCGCTGGTCTGCACATCTACGTAGTTTTATCATCAGTAGCTAAAGCCCCATTGCTACACAAGAACCACCCAATGATAACGGAGTCTAAAAACTTCCATCAATAATAAGAAAAGACACTAAATAATGAGTGCAGCTTTAATCATAGTATTAGTTGTTTTAGTCATCCTCACCCTAGTACAGGTCATGAGAATCTCTGAGATTTCTTCTGAAATCCAGAAAGGTAAGGACAACGAGGTAAGTTCAAAGGATAATGACACCCAAGGGCGCTTAATGTTGTTGGTAGGTTTTGGTTTTATTATTAGCGTTGTAGTGATGTACATCGCTTGGGGAAGACATAGCCTTCCTGAGCCATCTTCAGCACACGGTGCAGAGATCGATAACCTCTGGAACCTAAGTATGTTAATCATCAATATCGTTTTCTTTATTGTTCAGCCTATTCTTTTCTACTTCGCTTATAAGTATAGAGGTAAGAAAGGAACCACAGCTACCTACTACGAGCACAACAACCGTTTGGAGTTGTTCTGGACCATGGTTCCAGCGCTTGCTTTAGCAGTATTGATTATCTGGGGTCTCAATGTATGGAGCACCTTGATGATGCCAGAAAATGAAGAGGAGCCAATCCTTGTAGAACTCTATGCTCAGCAGTTCAACTGGACAGTACGCTACAGCGGTGGCGACAACATATTGGGTTATGCAACAGTACACGAAATCGCCGGTGCTAATATCGTGGGTGTAGATACCCAGGATCCAGCCTCTGCTGATGATATAATTACTAAGGAATTACACCTTCCAACGGGTAAGCCAATCCAATTTGCTTTCCGATCGCAAGATGTTATTCATTCTGCTTACTTCCCGCACTTCCGTGCACAAATGAACTGTGTTCCTGGTTCGATAACAAACTTCCAGTTCACACCTACAATTACCACGGCTGAAATTCGTCAGAACAAAGACGTTAAAGCGCACGTTGAGGAAGTAAACGAGATTAGGAAAGCCAAGGGTGAAGACGTTTGGGATTTCAATTACGTGCTCCTTTGTAACAAGATTTGTGGTTCTGCACACTACAATATGCAAATGGACATAGTTGTTGAAACTCAAGATGAATTCAACGCTTGGTTAAAAGAACAAAAAACCGTCGCTGAGACACTTTAAGTAGAAGCAATAAATATTTAGCTATGTCAACTACAACGACTGAAAAAAATAATCACATCCAGGATTACTTGATGGAGCATCATCATGAGGAGAACTTCTTCACGAAGTATATCTTTACAACGGACCACAAGATGATTGGTAAGCAGTTTTTGATTACCGGTATGTTCATGGGTATCATTGGTGTTATGATGTCAATGCTTTTTCGTTTGGAGATTGCATATCCTGAGCAAAGCTTCCCAATCTTAGAATTCTTCTTAGGTAAATGGGCTCCTGACGGTGTGATGGATCCCAATATGTACTTAGCATTAGTGACCATTCACGGTACCATTATGGTATTCTTTGTATTGACCGCGGGTCTATCAGGTACATTCTCGAACTTACTGATTCCTTTGCAGATTGGAGCGCGTGACATGGCCTCAGGCTTTATGAATGCGCTTTCGTACTGGTTCTTTTTCTTGAGCTCAGTTATTATGGTGGTATCATTGTTTGTGGAGTCTGGTCCTGCCTCAGCAGGATGGACGGTATACCCACCACTTTCTGCACTTCCTCAAGCAATGCCGGGTTCAGGCGCAGGTATGACGCTGTGGTTGATTTCGATGACACTCTTTATTGTGGGGTCATTATTAGGTTCTTTGAACTACATCGTAACGGTTTTAAATATGCGTACTAAAGGTATGAGCATGACACGTCTACCTTTGACCATCTGGGCATTCTTTGTAACAGCAGTTTTAGGGGTTCTTTCATTCCCTGTGCTACTTAGTGCTGCGTTGCTTTTGATGTTCGACCGTATGTTGGGCACGTCATTCTACCTAAGTGATATCTTCATGGGTGGTGAAGTATTGAGCTACAGCGGTGGTTCTCCAGTATTGTATCAGCACTTGTTCTGGTTTCTGGGACACCCAGAGGTATACATTATCCTTTTACCTGCTTTGGGTATTTCATCTGAGGTCATTGCTACAAACTCACGTAAGCCGATATTCGGTTACCGCGCAATGGTAGGTTCAATCTTGGCAATTGCTTTCTTGAGTTTTATCGTATGGGGTCACCATATGTTCGTTACAGGTATGAACCCGTTCTTAGGTTCAGTCTTCACGTTCACGACACTATTGATTGCGATTCCATCGGCAGTAAAGGCGTTTAACTATATCACTACGTTGTGGAAAGGTAATATCCAGTTCACTCCTGCAATGCTCTTCTCTATAGCATTGGTAAGTACATTCGTTACCGGTGGTTTGACTGGTGTTATTCTTGGTGATAGCGCCTTGGATATCAACGTTCACGATACCTACTTCGTAGTTGCTCACTTCCATATTGTAATGGGTCTTAGTGCGATTTACGGTATGTTTGCTGGAGTATACCACTGGTTCCCTAAGATGTACGGCCGTATGATGAATAAATCAATGGGTTATGCGCATTTCTGGTTGACCTTTATAACTGCTTACGGTGTATTCTTCCCAATGCACTTCTTGGGCATGGCAGGTCTGCCACGTCGTTACTACAGTAACACAGCATTCCCAATGTTTGATAATTTGGCAGACATAAATGTATTGATTACTTATTTTGCCATCATCGGTGGTGCTGCACAGTTGATATTTATCTTCAACTTCTTCTACAGCATTTGGAGAGGCCCTAAGGCAAAACAAAATCCGTGGAGAGGTAATTCACTTGAGTGGACAACTCCTGTAGAGCATATTCACGGTAACTGGCCGGGTGATGTACCTGTCGTATACCGTTGGGCATACGATTATTCGAAGCCAGGTGCTGAAGAGGATTTTGTTCCACAAAACGTACCATTGGCAGAAGGTGAGGAGAGCGGTCACTAGACCCACATCTCACTTTAAAATATTAGATCCCCTATCCGCGCGGTTAGGGGATTTTTTGTGGTAATTTGTAAAACTATGAATGAGCACTTAGATCCTACAGGGGGAAACTTCACAAATACGGAACGTGAGATCGAAAAGAAGTTAAGGCCATTGAGCTTTGACGACTTTACAGGTCAAGCTGTAGTATTAGAGAACCTCAAGATTTTCGTTGAGGCGGCTAAAATGCGCGACGAGGCCATGGATCATGTCTTGTTGCACGGTCCACCTGGACTAGGTAAGACGACATTAAGTCACATATTAGCTAATGAACTTGGTGTGGGTATTAAAGTCACTTCAGGTCCTGTATTGGATAAGCCGTCAGACCTCGCCGGTCTACTCACCAATCTTGAACCGAGTGATGTACTATTTATCGATGAGATTCATCGCTTATCCCCTGTGATAGAGGAGTACCTCTACAGTGCAATGGAGGATTTCAAGATTGATATTATGATTGACTCTGGACCCAGTGCACGCAGTGTACAGATCAGCTTGAATCCATTTACGCTTATTGGCGCAACCACCCGATCCGGACTTTTAACGGCACCGTTGCGAGCGCGTTTCGGGATTAATTCAAGATTGGAATATTACGACGTTGAACTCCTGACTACTATTGTTGAGCGAAGTGCTGAAATTCTAGAGGTTCAAGCAGAATACGAGGCTTGCATCCGCGTTGCATCTCGTTCTCGAGGGACACCACGTATTGCCAATGCACTCCTGAGAAGAGTTAGAGATTTTGCTATGGTTAAAGGGAACGGAACCATTGATGTGGAAATTGCTGAATTTGGACTGAATGCCTTGAATGTAGATAGCAAAGGACTAGATGAAATGGATAATAAGATATTGACCGTACTCGTAGATAACTTTGCTGGAGGCCCAGTTGGTTTGAATACCTTGAGTACGGCCATAGGAGAGCAAGCAGAGACGATCGAAGAGGTGTATGAGCCATACCTCATCAAAGAAGGCTTCTTACTCAGGACGCCTCGTGGTAGAATGGTAACGGAAAAGGCATATACGCATCTTGGATTGAATCGTCCACAAAAGGGCAATACAGGATCACTATTCTAATGACACGGACTGAGGCATCTCAGATTGTAAAACGTCTTGCTAAGGAACAAGGCTTTGACGCCTGTGGTATTTCTACGGCTAAATTCTTAGAAGAAGAAGCCACGGGTCTAGAGAAGTGGCTTAAAGCGGGTTACCACGGTACTATGAGCTGGATGGAGAATCATTTTGATGCACGTTTGGATCCAAGAAAGCTTGTCCCCGGAGCAAAATCTGTCATCAGTGTTACTCTAAATTATTTTCCAGAAGAAACGCAAGAGGAGGGTGCTCCAAAGATTTCTAAATACGCCTACGGACGCGATTATCATAAAGTGGTTCGCGGTAAACTCAAGCGTATGCTGCAAGGCATACAGGCTGTGATAGGAGAAGTAGAAGGTAGGGGATTTGTGGATAGTGCCCCAGTGATGGATCGGGCGTGGGCGCGTAAAAGTGGTTTGGGTTGGATTGGTAAACACAGTTTGCTACTGAGCAAGGGTGCGGGTAGTTTTTTCTTTATCGGAGCACTGATTGTAGATCTAGAATTGGAGCCAGACGGTCCTACAACCGATCATTGTGGCACGTGTACTGCATGTATTGATGCTTGTCCGACTGAGGCCATTGTGGCCCCTACAGTCATCGACAGCAACAAATGCATTAGTTACCTGACTATAGAATACAAAGAGGCGCTACCATCAGAGTATCAGGAGAAAATGGAAGAATGGGTGTACGGATGTGATATTTGCCAGGATGTTTGTCCTTGGAATCGATTCTCTGCGCCGCACCAAGAAAAAGATTTTGACTTACGACCTGCAATCAAGGAATACGACTGGGAAGCATGGGAGGAAATCACCCATGAACTTTGGGACGAGATGATGAAGGGTTCCTCCATTAGCAGGACCGGCTTCGAAGGGTTCAAGAGAAATATGACTTTCGCTAAAAAGGATTAGCCTACAGGGACTTCAATAACCTGCAAGATACGGTAGTTGTCCGGGTTGAAGACATACACCACAATCGCAGTATTGATTTTCACCCAATCCCCATTCCAAGCCAAGGAATAAGAGCCGTTTAGGGTGTCGCCAGGAACCATTGGGCTGGTACCGAAGCTGCTGCCCCAAGTATCGGTCACGTAATCACGAAGGACATTCATATGCACGTAATCTGGGTCACGAGTATCGTCCTCCATAAGCTGAGGGCTCATGATGTTGCTTTCTTTTACCAAGACAACAATTTTTAAATCATGCAGTAGGCTGGTTTGCGGAAATCCTTGGACGCTCACATTGAGTTGGCCTAAGTCAAGAGAGGTAGATGCTTCGAGGGCGATGCGCAAGGTACTGTCCATTGCTTCGGCACTTAAGGTGGGCCAATCATTACGACCAGATAAGTGCCCATTACCAGTACTTGCCCAATTTTCCCGGTTTAGCATACCGATAGGCAGGGGAGGACTATTACCAAAGAAAAAGTTTTGTAAAGCCTTTGCCTCAGGGGTTGTAAAATCCGTTGGATAATCAGACGTAACTCCTGTGAATGAGCTAGGACGTCCATGAACTGCCAGACCTATTATACGTTCACTACCATAAGTGTCAACTAGATTCTCTATGACTTTTGATGCTTTAGGACAATTCTTACATCTATGTCCCGTCCAGTCTTCAATAAGCACATTGCGGAGCTGCTCGGAACTTGTAGTATCAATAATCCCGCCTTTGAAAGGCTGTTCCACAACATCACATTGCGGGGTGAGGAATATCAGAGAGAGTAGGGCAAAAAATAAGAAGAGTTTTCTCATGTCTAGAAGCTTGTAGTTAGGGAGAAGCTCACACCGTTTGAAGGAGGGACGACACGACAAACGCCACCCACACAGAAGATACCTCGCTGTTGACGCCCATAAGAGAGTTGAAAGCGACTAGTTCCTGAAGTATAAACCACGGAGGACAACGGATAATGAAGTCGTTGCGCTTCATTAGGATTGCCGTAATTGTAGATGTCCTGTACGCTGAAGAACCAGTGCGGAGCAATGCTATACTCTGCCAGCGCCATGAACATAGAGCCGCGATCGTCTCTGGTGCTTAAGTGCTGGAATTCTGTTCGCAAGTAATGCTTGCGCTTTACCTTGTAGAGACTTTCTAAAATGAAAATATCCCCACTCATCAGTTTCTGACCGTCAGGATTCAGTAAAATGCTTTCATCGCCCAAACCGTCTTCTAACACGCTGCGGTTGTAGAATAGATTGAGGTACATGGCATTTACCTTCAATTTCTTATTGACCTTCTTGCTGAGGGTCATATTGAAATCGTGAAAGTATGAGATTTCTCCACGCATCATTGGATTGCTGTAGTAGCCTTGAAGCGCTCTCAAAGTATCCATTGCAGGATCAACGTAATCTTTATCTATACTCCTTACAAGACTGTAGTTAAAACTAAGCAATGTACCGTATTTTCCACCTAAGGCTGTATTGCGTTTGAACTTGTAATTGGCTTCAAGTTGAATGCCTTCCTCACCATTAATCTGGGTCGCATATTGATATAGCGCGGGTAGTGCATAGGTGTGTACTTGGGCGGTAGGACTCAAATAGTTAACAAGCATGTCTATGGTGGAACCGTTTCTGTCCGTTCTAAATGACATATTATCGATACGCTTAACTCCGGCTATAATTCCAAGACCGTTCTTGCTGTAACTCACATTCGCGATAATTCCGTTACCGTCTTTATAGATGTAACCATTGTCGGCAGATGGGTCGTTTGCCTTGTAGGCATATTCTAACTGCATGGCCCATGGACCTTTCGATAATTGTGTTCTGACTCCGCCTGCGGCAACATTTTCAGGCAATACTAAGAACGGATCATTTGCACGTTGGTATTTACTAATATAGCTGCTGCCTACGGTCCATCGAAAACCGGCTGAATCTAGCTTCGGGAATAGTTCCTTACTGAGGTTATATTCGGCGTCAATCCCTCTCAAGAGCCCAGGACTCTTCTCAAAGTAGAAACGTTGCCGACCCATAACTGCTTTGATGCTTAAACCGCTCAAAGGATTAACCTTTATACGAACACCGTCCATGGCGTTATCGTAGCCAAGCCCGCGCTCCTCGTAGGAACGGAAAACCATACCTGTTCCAAATTGCTCATAGAAATTGCCAACAGTGATATCCAACCCGTCCTGTTTGAATTGTAAGTAGCGGTATGTGATGCCTTCACCGCGGTAGCCCTCGGGAAAACCGAGCATTACATTTTGGTAGTTTTCGTAACGAAGGCCTGAAGAAAAGTTACCGTCGGTATACACAAAATTGGCATAGCCTTGGCCTAAGAAGCGCTCGTCTGGATAAAACTCACCCGTAGGATCAATACTTTCATCGCGCAGATATAACTGACAGTCTAATTGGAAGTTACCGTGCAGTTGCCCACCAAAAGTATTTTGCTCTTGGGCAAAGGATGCATTAGCACTACAAATGGCCCAACCGAATAGGAGAAATCTTTTCATGTATTAGTGGCTTGGGTCGTGACCTGCAGCTACCTCTTGGACGACTTCAGCAAGTTCTTCTTCGTCACCAGGCGAATAACCGCTGTGTTTCCAAACAACTTCTCCTTTTTTATTGAGCACTAGGGTGAAGGGCACATTTACAATACCCAAATTTCTTTTTAGGTCTTGATTTTCATCAAGGAGTACGGTGTATTCCCAACCTTGTCCTTGGACCATTGGCGCTACACGTGCAGAATTGCGTGAATCGTCAATACTTACGGCAAGAACCTTAGCACCTACCTCTTCTTCAAGGTCAATGGCGTAATCCATAAAAGCAGTCAATTCTTTAATACACGGTTTACACCATGTTGCCCAAAAGCTTATGACTGTTGGTCCTTCTTCACTTATAGCATCTTGAATGTTTATACTTTGACCGTCGAGGGTCTTAAGATTAGTGCTCGGCAATTCTTGAGCGCCAAGCTGAAAAAGACCGAAAAAGGCGATTGCGGTAAGAAGTTGTTTCATTTATTTTAGGGTATATTAAAATAACGAGGAGCCTTTCGGCCCCCCGCAAAAGTAACATATTTAATACTTAGTGAGCAACGTTAAGTCGTAAGGTCTTGCTCACGCCATTCACGTTAACATTCACAAAGTATAGACCAGCGCTCAAAGTACTTGCAGGAAGCTCCACTTTTTGAGTACCGGCGTCCATAGTCATAGCATCTGTAAACACTGTTTGACCCAAACCATTTACAACGTTCAATGTAACGTCAGAACGGTCAATTAAATCAATCTCTAAACCTGCAAATTCGTTTGCTGGATTAGGGTAAACTGCAATGTAACGAGCTATGTCATCCATCTCGCTAACCCCTGAGGTAGTGTATTCTGCCAATGCAGCTTGCAAAACTTCTCGGGTACTAGATTTTTCAACCCAAACGATTATATCCATATTACTGGTGCCTATCCAAAAATCAAAGGAACCTTGAGCGGGAGACGAACTAACTGTAATCGTTGAGTTTGCGTAGTGATTGTAGGTGCTTCCTGAGGTCATTGATCCGATTAAATGACCGCTTGAACCATCCATGAACTTTCTAAAAACATTGGAGTAACTGGAATCCGCCCCATTAGATACAATCGAATGACTAATTGCTTTTTCAATCATAGCCATGTGAAGTACAATATCATTACCGATACCTGTTAGCGCTTTCACTTCTGCGTCGCATTGAATATATGTACCCGTAAAGCCCCAACTTGCTTCCAATTCCACGACAGCTGGTACGGAAATCATCTCATCCAATTCTAATTGGGTAGGGCTAGCGTTTAAACTTGAATTAAATCCAGATAAAACAATATCAGGTGTTGCATTAATATCTAATTGAATACGTCTATCATAAGCTTCAGAATTGTAAGCAGGATCATTACCTGGTTGTGGCCAATTCATGTGGTAATTGACGGAGTTTATGCGACTATTAGAGGAATTAGGATTATTTGAGTTTAGTATGTTTAAATAGGTTGGATTATACCAAGCAAACATTGGTGTGGTAGACGAAATAAATGACTCTGCGAGAATAGTTTTTTCGGTAGCTAAAGTAATTACTTCTATGTTCGATTTTATGGTATCGTTGCTGTTGTTTTGGTCATAAGTCCCATTCAAAGCTGAAGCCCAAATTTCAATATCATAACTGCCTATCGTCGTTGGAGTCCAATTAGTTGAATGCGTCCAAGTGTATGTGTCGTAAGGAGCGATATTCAAACCTGTCAAGTTTGAAGTAACTGCCGTACCGCTGTTAACTGAGTAATTGATAGTCGCTGAAGTAATCGTTGTACCACCCCAGTTTTTCAATGTACCTTCCACAGTGATAGGTGCGTTGTTCAAACCAATGATAGGAGGCATATTTAGAGACTCCACTGCTACATCAAAGTTGTAAGGTGCGAAAATCGTGAAGTCATCGATACCTAGACCGTATAACCAGCCACCGCCGTCTTGATAGTTGAATGCGAACTGTACGTTGGCGTTACCACAAGCCGCACTTACATCGATCCATTGACTTACCCAATCAACTGACGGGTCAAGAGTAGCTAATGTCGTCCAATTAGAACCACCGTCAGTAGTATACAAGAATTCAGCAACCTCTGTAGCACCGTTGTAGGTGCTGCCGTAGTAGAATGATTTAAAGGTTGCGTGCATTACAGAATAGTTGCTCAAATCAATCGTATCCGTTATGAGGTACTCATCTGATTTGTTACAGTTACAACCGTCGTCGTTTGTAGCAACAAAGTTTGAACCTGGATCGGTAAAAGTAAAGTAGCTAGAGCTCAACGTAGAAGCCGAGCCGGAAAGGAAACCACCGTCCGTGGCTTGAGTCGACTGCGTCCATCCTGCTGGGATACCGCTGTTGAAATCAGAAGAATAGATAACGCTTTGTCCTTGCGCCATCGCTAATATTGCGGTAAAAACTGCAAATAGGCTTAGTAAAAGTTTTTTCATGAAGTCTAAATTATACGGACTGAATTTAACAAAAAAACAACGAAAATTTTATCGTTTCTTCTTTAAGAACATTGGTTATCTTTAAGCATTGAAATTATATTAGAAATGAAAAAATCCCTATTACTCCTATCGTTTGTCTTCTCTGTTCTTGGTCTAAACGCACAATCACTTGCGGTCCATGAGATGGATACGGTGCTAGAGGTAAATTCCATGGCTATGGCAGACTATGGATTTTCTATCGACATCAAGAACACGAGCGCCACAGATGCGGACGTTTATGTTCGTAGAGCTTACCATGAGATGGATTGTGCCTTTGATAGCGGCTATTTCTGTTGGGATTACTGTTACGGCAGCGACATCGACAGCTCTATTGGTTACATCAACATCCAGCCCGGGGTAGTTAAGGGGGATTTTTCGGGTCACGTATATTCACCTACAACGGGTAACTCTTGTTTAGACAGTACTCGATATGTCTTTTTTAACGGAAATGATAATAGCGATTCTTTGAGCGTTTGGGTAATAATTTCTGCAGGTCCAACTGTCGGAACCATTGAGTTAAGTGTCACTGAGGATAAAGTATATCCCAACCCTGTGGTGAACGTCCTTCACATTGAAACCCAAAAATCCGGTGCATTCCGACTGTTTAATATCTTGGGTGAAGAGGTAAAACGAACTCACTTCGTACCTGGTCATAATTCAGTCTCTGTGGCAGATTTGTCCAACGGTATCTATCTCTACAGTATTGACGGCTCCACTTTAAAACGAGTTGTCATTAATCACTAGAATTTTCCAAATTACAGATTTTGCCGCGCCCATAGCGCGGCTTTTTCATTTTAGGCGCACGAAAGAGTATTTTAACACGTTATCCTAAGATTGACATACTGATTATGATTTATTACGTTAAAGGCAATTTTGTTGAGAAAACCGCGACCAATGTGATTGTTGACTGTGCCGGAATTGGTTACAACGTCCAGATCTCTCTGAATACTTTTGCAGATATCGAGCCTCTGGCGGAAGGTATGCTCTTCACCTATCATTTGGTGCGTGAGGATGCGGAAATCCTTTTTGGTTTTTCCACAAAACGAGAAAAAGCTCTTTTTGAGTTGCTCATTTCAGTGAGTGGCGTTGGTGCAAATACTGCAAGAGTCATATTGAGTTCATTGTCTCCTGCAGAGGTAGAGCAAGCCATCGTGTCCGAAGATGCCGCGACCCTGCAAGGTGTCAAAGGCATTGGTGCTAAAACTGCACAACGTATCGTCATTGATCTCCGCGATAAAGTAGCTAAAGTTTCCGCAGCCGGTGACTCGCCGATACGTGCAAGATCGGGCGGGGCTCGTTCCGAAGCATATGCTGCGTTGACTACCCTTGGTATTTCTACCAAACAAGCCGAAGGTGCCTTGAACAAATTGCTCAAGAAAGATCCTACTATGAGCACAGAAGAATTAGTAAGAAAAGCTTTGCAACTGTTGTAAATGCCAAGAAATTGGAAGAAATATGTAAGTAGAACGGTTCTCGCTCTGCTATTTATTCCAGTGATGAGCCACGGACAAGAAAGCTCGGACACTACAGGAACTGATGGTGTGGCGGTCTCTTTGCCCGAACCATCCAACTACGCCAAAGAAATCATATACGACCCAACTACTGGCAACTACCTGGTCTACAAAAAGATTGGAGATATCCGTCTACCCATTCCTGAGGTTTGGACAGTCGATCAGTACCGCCAATACATGTACGATATTTCCGAGCAGGATTATATGGCAAACAAAGCAGCGATATACAATCCTACAGGTGACAATCCTCGCGATGGGGAAGGGCTCGTCCCACAGATTCAAACGGGCAACGAAGCTCTAGGAAAGGTTTTCGGTAGTGATTTGGTTGAAATCCGTCCGCAGGGAATGGCTGAAATCCGTTTTGGTGGCCGTTATCAGTATGTTGAGAATCCGGGAATTCCCGTTCGAAATCAAAAGACCTTTGCCTTTGATTTCGGTCAGCGTATTCAAATGAACGTCAAAGGGAAAATTGGTGATCGATTAGAGTTGGGAATCAACTACGATACTGAGGCTTCTTTTGCATTTGACAATCAGATGAAATTGGAGTTTGAGGGGGAGGAAGACGATATTGTCAAGCGCTTGGAGATGGGTAACATCAATATGCCACTTAATAGTTCATTAATAACAGGTGCGCAGAGTCTCTTTGGTTTGAAGGGCCAATTCCAATTTGGAAATACCATGGTCACCACCGTGTTTTCTGAGCAGCGTTCACAAAGTCAGAGCATCAATGTTCAGGGTGGGGGGACCACGACCGAATTCTACATTCAAGGCGACCAATACGAAGCGAATCGTCACTATTTCTTGGCCCAATTCTTCCGTGAACACTTCGAAGAATACCTAGAGAATATGCCGCTTGTAACCTCGCCAGTTCAAATTACGAAGGTGGAGGTATGGGTGACCAACGAACGTAGCTCCACGCAAAACCTTAGAAATATTGTAGCCTTTATGGACCTTGGAGCAGATGCAAAGTTTGCGTATCGATATCCTAATTCCACTCTCCCTGGTGTAGGTATTTTTCCAGGTTCCAATGTAAATATTGAAGGGTATCCTAATAATGCCAACAACCAACTGGACCCTCTATCTCTTGAAGCAAATATTCCGGGTGTTCGCGATATCGCTACTGCGAACCAAGATTTGAGTACCTCGGGTTTCTTGGAGGCGCGAGAATATATCGAACTGGCCAATGCCCGGAAGTTGGAACAGAATCAATACAAGTTTCATCCGCAGCTCGGTTATATCACATTGAATCAAGCCCTCAACCAAGATGAGGTTTTGGCAGTTGCGTTCCAATACACCGCGGGCGGTCGTACGTACCAAGTTGGGGAATTCTCGAACGACGGTGTAACTCCACCTAAGACGTTGATTCTTAAACTTCTTAAAAGTACAGTCTTGGACGTACGTATGCCCACCTGGGATTTGATGATGAAGAACATTTACGCATTGAACGCCTTCCAGTTGGACCGAGAAGATTTCTATTTGGACGTTTTATACATGAACGACGAAACTGGAGTTCCTATTCCGTTCCTTCCAGACGGAAATTTGAGCGATACGTTGCTTGTTGGAGTGATGGAACTGGACCGATTGAACAACAACAATGATCCGTTCCCAGATGGGATTTTTGATTTTGTCCCAGGAGTGACTATCGACCAGCAGCGCGGTCGAATTATATTCCCAGTAATTGAACCATTTGGATCGAACCTCGAAGAAAAATTGGACACCGAACAGGCAAGGAACAAATACGTCTACAATGCACTTTACGACAGTACCCGGTTCCGTGCTCAAGAGCAAACCCAAAAGAATAAATTCATCCTCCGCGGTCAATACAAGAGCGCCTCGGGTTCCGAAATTTCACTCGGTGCTTTTAACATCCCCCGAGGCTCTGTTACTGTGACAGCTGGCGGTCGAACCTTGACCGAGAACCAGGATTATACGGTAGATTACGCTTTAGGTCGCGTACGCATTATCAACGAAGGTGTCATGAATTCGGGCTCTCCGATCAAGGTGAATTTTGAAAACAATACGTTGTTCAACGTTCAAACTAAGACGTTCTACGGTACCAATATCGACCATAAGGTCAACGACCATTTGAATATTGGTGGTACTTGGTTGCATTTGACAGAACGCCCCTTGACGCAAAAGGTGAATATTGGCGATGAACCTATCTCCAATACCATCTGGGGGATGAACACCAACTACAGTAACGAGGCACCCTACCTCACACGCTTGATGGATGCCTTACCATTCATTGAAACCAAGGAGAAAAGTCAGGTACAATTCCGTGGCGAATTCGCCCACCTCATACCAGGGTCACCACGCGGAATTAGAATTACAGGTTCTGAGACTACCTATCTCGATGACTTTGAAAGTTCACAGACTACCATAGACCTGCGTAGTCTGAACGCTTGGAATCTTGCATCTACCCCAGGCAACCAAGAAGACTTATTCCCAGAGAGTGCGCTCAATAACGATTTAGCCTATGGGTATAACCGTGCAAAATTGGCTTGGTACATCATTGATCCATCCTTGTACACCGGCGGTAGTGCTGTACCTGATAATATCCTTAACGATCCAGAGATTACTTCCGACCAGCGTATGCGCGAAGTTTTGGTTAAAGAGGTATTTCCAAATTACTCTTTGGCGCAGAACGAGGCCCGTAATTTAGCCATGTTTGACCTTGCCTACTACCCAAGCGAACCAGGGCCCTATAATTTTGACGTGGAAGGTGAGCCAAGCCTCAGTGCAGGTCTGAATGCAGACGGTGAACTAGTTGACCCCTCGTCCCGTTGGGCCGGGATTATGCGTCCCTTGCAAATCAACAATTTTGAAGAGCAGAACATAGAATTTATCCAGTTCTGGGTGATGGACCCTTTCTATCAAAACGACAATGCGCCCGACGGTGGTGATTTGTACTTCAACCTTGGTAGTGTTAGTGAGGACATCTTGAAAGACGGTCGGCAAAGCTTTGAAAATGGTATTCCGGCTAATGGTGATAAGAGCCAGATGGACACCACGGGCTGGGGGTATCTGAGCGAAATTCAACCCATCACTGAATTTTTCGATAATGCAGCCGGCGCTCGCGATGCCCAAGATGTGGGTTTCGATGCATTACTCGATAGTGAAGAGCGTACTTGGGCACCAAGCGGCTCGTCAAGCTACTTGAATAGAATATCCAATGCCTACGGTACCGGTTCTGGAGCTTACCAAATTTCGTATCCAGATCCTTCGAGGGATAACTTCCATTTCTACCGCAGCGATAGCCTTGATGCTGAGAGTGCGGATATAATGGAACGTTATAAGGCGTTTAATGGAACCCAAGGGAATAGCGCCACGTTAACGGTTAACGGCGCACCGGCCTCTGCTACAAACATCCCCGATAAGGAGGATGCAAACCGCGACCAGACTTTGAGTAAAACGGAAAGCTATTTCCAATACCGCGTATCGATGCGTCCGGAGGATTTGGTGGTTGGCCAGAACCATATCACAGATATTTACGAGACCAAAAGTCATGATCTGCCAAACGGTTTATCCCGTCCTACCCGTTGGCTCCAATTCAAAATTCCTGTTTTTCAGCCAGAGAAAAAGGTGGGTGGTATCACCGATTTTCGTTCCATACGATTCCTTAGAATGTTTGTCCGGGACTTCGAGGATCCCATCGTTATGCGTTTTGCACGCTTTGAACTCGTAAGAGGCGAATGGCGTCGGTTCCCATTCTCTTTGGATGATATTAGAGATAATGTACCTATCGACGAGGACGACGAAACCTCATTTAATGTAAATGCAGTAAACCTTGAAGAGAATGGCGGACGTACCCCTATCCCGTATGTATTGCCCCCAGATATCGAGCGTCAGTTGGTATACGGTGGTACTCAAATCATACAACAGAATGAACAAAGTATGTCGCTTGAAATCTGTGATATCCAAGACGGTGATGCACGTGCTGTATTCCGCAATTTCAACTTTGATATGCGAATGTACAAGCGTCTGCGTATGTTCGTTCACGCAGAGGCAGCCGGGGAGATTGAAGACCTCAATGATGGTGATCTCAGCATTTTTGTACGGCTAGGTTCGGATTATAATGGAAATTATTACGAATACGAGGTGCCCTTAAAAGTCACTCCTTGGGGTGCGCTACTTCCTGAAGATATATGGCCAAACGATAACAATATTGATGTTGTATTTGAAGATTTAAAAATACTCAAGCTCACACGAAATGCTGCCATGGAGAGCAATCCAACTTTGAGTTTGGTCAACAAATACACAGTCACTACTCCAGAAGGCCATAAACTTTCTGTCGTTGGTTCACCAAACTTGGGCAATATCCGAACCTTACTTGTAGGTATACGAAACCCGAAAAAACGCACAGCAAGTGATGGTGACGACGGTTTAGCCAAATGTGCAGAGATATGGGTCAATGAGTTGCGCCTGAGTGACTTTGACAACCGCGGCGGTTGGGCAGCTACAGCTACAGCAAGCGCAAAGCTCGCAGATATTGCGAATGTGAACCTAACCGGTACTATGAGTACGATTGGTTTTGGGTCCATCGACCAGACGGTTAACGAACGAAATAAATTTGCTGAACGCTCGTACGGGGTTCAGACCAATGTGAATTTGGACAAGTTCTTACCGCAGGAGGCAGGTATTAAGTTCCCAATGTTCTTTAGCTTTAATGAAAGTTTTAAAAACCCGCAATTCAATCCTTTAGACCCTGATATTAATTTCAAGGAGTCTCTAGCAACTGTTAATACTCAAGAGGAGCGCGATAGTTTAAGAATCGCTGGACAAGAATACCAGATGCGTAAGAGCATCAACTTTACAAATGTTCGTAAAGAAAAGAGTGCTGGAGGTCTACGGTCAGCCGCGCCAAAATTACCTCCCAAGGGCGGCGGTAAAGAAGAATTCAGCGAAACAAACTCCAAAGGAATCAATTGGGCCAACTCACCGCTAGCCATAAGCAACTTTAATACCTCCTATGCATTCACGGAGAGCGATCGTCGTAATATCAATATTGTGCAGGACCATCGCGTGGTGCATACGGCCTCGGTCAATTACAATTACCAAACAAGACCAAAGAATATTGCGCCTTTTAAAAACAATATTCAGAGCAAACAGCTGGCATTGATTCGCGATTTCAACTTCTACTACTTGCCGTCAAAGGTTAGTATGAGAACCGAAGTAAGAAGGCAACTGGCCACAATGCAAATGCGCAATACTTTCGATCCTTCTATTGCCTTACCGGTTACCTATAACAAGTCGCTAACTTCAAAACGCATGTACGATGTTGCGTACGATTTGTCTAAGGGCTTGAAGTTGGATTACAATGCGACTGCACAGAGTAGGGTGGATGAAATGCCGGGAGATCCTAAAACACAGGCAAACAGGGATACGATTATTGCCGGCCTTTCAAGCTTGGGGAGACCAACTCAATTCCACCAAACCCTTAACGTTAACTGGCAGATACCGGTGAGTAAGTTGCCATTTATGGATTGGACATCGGCAAGTGTTCGTTATTCGGGCAATTACGATTGGCAGACGAATTCAACGGCGGCCTTGAATCCTAAGGCCAAACCTGAGCTTTACTTTGGTAACCGTGCACAGAACTCCAACAATATCCAGTTTTCAGCAAACGCGAACTTCATCAACTTCTACAACCAAGTTCCATTCTTACGAAAAGCCAATCAAGGCGGAAGACCGCAACCTGTGGCTCGCAGGGGAGCACCACAGCGTAGAGGCGCTGCAAAAAAAGAAGGCAAAGAGGAAGAAAAAGACAAGGATAAGAAAGACAATAAGATTCTCCTCGGCGCGGTGCGTATTGCAATGATGGTTCGCTCGGCTTCGTTGACCTATGCACAGACGAACGGTACATTGCTGCCGGGCCTTATTACTAACCCTACGTATTTCGGGATAGATCCAAGTGCATTGATGTCACCCGGTTTAGATTTCGTCTTCGGTCGTCAAAGTGATATTAAAGCGTTAGCTGCGGCCAATGGATGGGTCACCGAGAATACTAGGCAACCGAACCAGTTCCAGGAGACATTTACTGAGAATCTGAACTTTCGTGCAACCGTCGAGCCGTGGCAAGATTTCAGAATACAGATTACCGCATCAAAGGTCGCCGGTCTAAACAGTTCGTCAATCTTCAGGTACCACGATCCCTTGATTGATTCCACTCTTGGACTGCCAGCAGGCTTCTATAATTTCAACCCTATGGATAATGGGAATTACTCCATCAGTTTCCTTTCTATAGGTAGTGCTTTTGAACCGATTGATTCATCTAATTCTCCGATTTACGACCTCTTCTTAGCGAATAGAAACACCATTTCGCGGCGTCTACGAGATAATAAGGCTGCAAATGATCCGACCTATTTAGGAAACTTTATTACGGCCGTAGACGACAGCACCGGGACACGAGAAGGATATGACGGATATAGTTACAATAGTGCCGAGGTGCTCGTGCCTGCTTTCCTTGCGGCTTACGGGGGTATGGACCCTAGCGAGGTGGTGATGAACGGACGTCCTGATTTACCAATGCCGAATTGGAACGTAAACTTTAATGGACTCATGAAGATTCCATGGTTCAAAAAGAACTTCCAAACCTTCACGCTTACCCATACCTACAAGAGCATGTACACAATGAATTCGTACCAAAGCAATATGCTTTTACAGCAGCGCATACAAAATGGGGAGCCGGCCAATAATATTCGAAATACCAATGGGGATTTCTTGCCTCTGGAGCAGATTTCTCAGGTGAGTATTGCAGAAAACTTTGGTCCGTTTGTAGGCCTCAATATGCGTTTGAAAAATCAAGCGAGTCTGCGTTTAGATATTAAGCGCAATAGACAGCTCAATCTCTCGTTGGTTAATAATCAGTTGAGTGATACTCGCGGTATGGAAGTTGTGGTTGGTACTGGATATATAATTAAAGACGTCAGTTTTAATATCGTTAGTCAAGGGCGACCACAAAAGATTACTTCAAACCTAGATTTGAAATTAGACTTTAGTTTACGTGACAATCAAACGGTAATTCGTCGTATTCAAGAAGGGGTGGATCAGGTTACGGCTGGACAACGCATCTGGTCGGTAAAAGCAAGCGCTGATTACATGCTATCGTCAAAATTGACAGCACGCTTGTACTACGATCAAACTGTCAGCAAATTTAAGACATCAAACGCCTTCCCAACTTTGAACACGAATGCCGGAATTGCGTTTAGATTTAATCTTGCACAATAGACCCCACGGAAATAAAAATCAGTTTAAATTTGTTAAAAATACAACCGAATGAATTACCCAGATAACTTAAAGTACTCGAAGGACCACGAATGGATCCGCGTTGAGGGCGATGAGGCCTTCATTGGAATTACAGCATTTGCAGCAAGTGAATTAGGAGATATCGTATTTGTTGATGTTGATACAGAAGGTGAGTCTTTAGACCAAGATGAGGTTTTCGGAAGTGTAGAGGCTGTGAAAACGGTAAGTGATTTGTTCTTGCCGGTGGCAGGTGAAGTTCTCGAGTTTAACCAGGGTCTTGAAGATGTTCCAGAGGCGGTAAACGAGGACCCTTACGGCGAAGGCTGGATGGTAAAAATTAAGATTAACGACGCGTCTCAATTAGACGATTTGATGGATTCAGCAGCATATCAAGCAATGCTGGGATAATCATGTGTAATCCTTGGATATATAGAGCCCCTGCCATTGGTTGGGGCTTTTGTTTTCTATGCTTGCCTCGCTCCAGAGAGTGATTTATATCCGCTTTGAGAGATGAATATCAGTGATTAACTGATTCATTTTATTTTGTATTATTTCTGGACTATTTTAATTTATTCGCCTCGTCTAGAGGGTACAGACGACCTATAAAAATCGAAAAGCAGTCCTGTATTGGCCTGCCGCAATTAACACCTGCTAAAATTAATAGTAAGCCCGTAAGAATGTCGTACATTTTGCCCATAAATGTCAAGTTACAATTACAATGAAATTTAAAGTAGCACTTCTTATTTCCCTGATTACAACTATCCCAACGATGGCCCAAGAAATGGTCGCCCCGACCTTTAAACGCTGCCAGCACATTGAAATTAGTGAGGAAATGCAGGTGTGTTTCAACAGGACGCTTATGGAACACGTGATGACCACTTTGACTTATCCAAAAGGATTGGAAGACGAGGGGAAGGTGCTCATCAAAATCACCATAGACGAAGAAGGAATCTTGCAGCAACCTGAAGTGATTAAAAGTTTTTCTAAATTGGCTTCAGATGAAGCGGTTAAAGTACTGCGCTCATTGCCTAAGATATTACGTCCTGCTACAGAAAATGGCGAGCCCGTAATTATTACCTATACCATACCGGTACAATTCAAGAAATAGCTCCTAAAAACACATTTGTGCTAATGGTAGTTTTGGCTATTTTAGCACTTCAATTATTTCTAACGTATGAAGAATAGAAAAACCTACAAAGCAGACTCGGAAAACAAGAAGAATCTCTTCTTGCTAATCGGTCTTACGTTGTCTCTGGCGCTCACGCTCTTCGTATTGGAATACAGATCTTACGAATCAGGTCCTGGCGAGCTAGGTAAGATGAGTTATGACGATGAAGACGAGATTGCGATTATCACAAACAGAACGCCACCACCGCCACCACCGCCACCGCCACCGGCACCGCCAGAGGTTATTCAGATTGTAGAAAACGATTTGGAAATCGAAGAAGTGGAATTTGAATCTACTGAAACTGACGAGAGCGAGGAAATCGAAATCGTTGAAGAGGAAGAAGAAGACGACGAGATTTTCAACTTCGCGGTAGTAGAGAACAAACCAATCTTCCCAGGTTGTGAAAAGAGAGCTACAGAGGAGGATAAATTTATGTGTTTCAATCAAGAAATCATGAAGCACATCGGTAAAAACTTTGAGTTCCCAGAATTGGCGCGCCAAATGGGTATTCAGGGTAAGGTTTATGTTAACTTCGTAATTGAGAAAAACGGAAAAGTAAGTTCTGTCACTATTGCACGTGGTGTAGATAAGTTGATTGATGATGAAGCAATGCGTGTAATCAGAAAACTACCAACTTTTACCCCTGCAAAGCAGCGCGGTAAGCCAGTGCGAATGCAGTACACAGTGCCGATCAATGCAAGATTGCAGTAATCGGTAAATCAGGGTATAATAAGCCCGGGCCTTTGGCTCGGGCTTTTCTATTTTTGAAAAATCAAAAAGACATTTATGAGCCGGACGTTGGATGAACTTACAATTATTGCTGCACAGGCAGCTTTGCACGGGGGAATCGAAATCCTAGAAGTCTATAACAATGAAGAGTTGCAGGTTGAGGTTAAAGGAGACGATAGTCCGCTGACACAAGCTGATACTAGAGCCCATAAAGCAATTATGTCCTTACTCGAGCCTATAGGCATTCCTGTACTTAGTGAAGAGGGCAAGCATCTATCTTTTGACGAGCGCTCTTCTTGGTCAATGCTATGGATTGTAGATCCCTTGGACGGCACAAAAGAATTCATCAAACGCAACGGTGAGTTTACTGTGAATATCGCATTGGTAGAACAAGGTCGACCGATTATGGGTGTGGTTTACGTGCCAGTTACGGGTGAGTTGTACGTTGGCGCAGGCGCAAAAGGTGCAAAGAAACTTACTCTACCTCCAACATCTTCTGTAAGCAACGAGATATTAGAAACAGGCGTTGATTTACCAGTGGCTATCAATCGACCATTCACCGCAGTAGGTTCTCGGAGTCACATGAATGAAGAGACGGAAGACTTTTTGAGGGAATATCACGAAAAACACGGAGAGGTAGTTATTCTCTCGAAGGGCTCTTCCCTTAAAATGTGTATGGTCGCAGAAGGATTGGCAGATGTATATCCACGTTTTGCACCAACAATGGAGTGGGATACTGCAGCGGGTCAAGCAGTAGTTGAAGCAGCTGGATTTAGTATGGTTGAAAAAGAGGGTAGAACTCCGCTGAGATACAATAAGGAAGACTTATTGAATCCGTACTTTATTGTGCTATAAGTCTCATATTTTCACATCGGTGTATCTTATCTTGGCACCGTCAAATTACCATTAGGTGTCACACGAAAAGAAACCATCACTTTTTAAGGAGGTTGTCCGGCTAGGAAAACTTCGATTGGGAGTATCTGTAGTATTAAGCTCGATAGCGGGCTACCTCCTGGGATATCAGGTTTTTTCATGGGTTGAATTCCTTCTTCTAACCTTTGGTGGATTACTCGTGGTTGCTGCATCAAATGCATTCAATCAGATTTACGAAGTGGAGCAGGACGCTTTAATGAACAGAACAAAAAACCGACCACTTCCGTCAGGAACGATGACCGTATCCCAAGCCCATACTGCGGCCGTTCTAGCACTCTTGATGGGTTTGTTTATGCTCTACAGCATCAATGTGCTTTCAGCTTTTTTTGGAGGATTGAGTGCCTTCTTATATGCAGTTATTTACACCCCTTTAAAAGCACGTACCTCATTAGCTGTATTTGTAGGTGCATTCCCCGGAGCCATCCCATATATGCTCGGTTGGGTAGCTGCACGAAATGACTTTGATATTGAAACTGGCACCCTGTTCGCGCAACAATTTTTCTGGCAGTTTCCTCACTTCTGGGCCATTGCTTGGTTCTCTTTTGAAGATTATAAGCGAGCTGGATACAACCTCCTGCCTTCAGGGTCAAAAGACCGTCCGAGTCAGCTTTACGTAATTATTTATACCATTTGGATGATCATTGTAAGTATACTTCCTGTCTTTGGAATTACCGGGGAGCTTACTTTGAGTTATACTGGAGCGGCACTTGTATTGGTTTTAGGCCTATGGGTGCTAAACAACGGCATGAAACTCTTAAAGAGCGGCGACGATAAGGTTGCAAGAAAACTAATGCTGAGTAGTATCGGTTATCTAACAGGTATGCAGCTCATTTATGTTATTGATAGATTTATCTAAGAATGGAAACATTAGCAGAACAACGAAAAAAAGCATCTAAGCCGCTTTTGTGGATTGGTATTGGTTCAATTATCATGGCCTTTGCTGGCTTGACCTCAGGTTATGTGGTTAGTAGAACTACACTTGTAGAATCTGGAAATTGGCTTGTGTTTGAATTACCAACAGCTTTCAAACATAGCACTTTAGCAATTATAGGTTCTTCTATTACTCTGTGGCTTGGTAAAAGAGCAATTAACTCCGGGAATACGTGGATGCTGAAAACGTACTTGTGGTTGACCATTTTACTAGGTGTAGTCTTTGTATTTCTGCAGGTACGAGGCTGGGTAGAATTGATTAATGGTCAGGTATTCTTTACGGGGCCTGGCTCTAACCCTGCAGGGTCTTGGGTGTACGCTATTTCCTTTTTCCATCTCGCTCACCTAGGTGGCGGTATAATTTCATTACTGTACACGACTTTAAAAGCCTACGGTGGTAAGTATTCACACGAAGATCATCACGGTCTTCAGCTTGCTTCAATCTACTGGCATTTTGTGGGCCTTTTGTGGATATATTTGTTCATCTTTTTGACTCTTATTCGTTAAATTTGCATGAATCATAATTCAAAACACTCGTTATGTCTTCTAATGCTGATTTAGTTCAAGACACCAACCATTGGGGCGGAGGATCGAGACCTATGGGCGCTCGATACGGCAAGCTTATGATGTGGTTTTTCTTGTTATCAGATGCATTGACCTTCTCTGGCTTTCTAACCGCCTATGGCTTAATGCGCTTTAAGTATGAAAGCAATTGGCCAATCGCTGAAAATGTATTTACTCATTTTCCAGGTCTAGAGGGCGACCAGCCATTGCTCTATGTAGCTTTGATGACCTTTATTTTGATTATGTCGTCCGTAACTATGGTATTAGCTGTTAACGCAGGTGAGAAAATGAACAGGGGTGGCGTAACCAACTGGATGCTATGGACCATCGTTGGTGGTTTCATCTTTGTTGGTTCGCAGGCATGGGAGTGGTACCACTTCATCATTGGCGATAGCGGTGCAGTGGAAACTACCCGTCAAGAAATCTTGCATGTATACAATGCTGAAGGTGAGCGCTTGAGTTTTAGCCAGATTGTTCACGGCATGGAAGAAGGTCATGCGAGTAACCACGGTGAAACATTTACAAAATCAGAAGTACTTTCTTCAATGCAAGGCGATGCCTCCCTTTACTTAAAAGAACCAGGAAAAGCCGGTCGTGCCTTCACGCATGCTGAAAGTGTAGCTTTTCTGGAGGCTGGTGATGTGGTTCAAGGTGCCAATATGATACATAACGAATACGGAAGAAAGCAGTTTGCAAACTTCTTTTTCTTCATTACTGGATTTCACGGATTCCACGTATTCTCAGGAGTGGTCATCAACTTTATAATTTTCTACAACGTTCTTTTAGGAACGTATGAGAAAAGAGGTCATTATCGTATGGTTGAAAAGGTTGGTTTGTATTGGCACTTCGTAGATCTTGTTTGGGTTTTCGTATTTACATTTTTCTACCTCGTATAAAAAGAGAAATCATGGCAGAGCACAATGGAACATGGTGGATTTGGAAAGTTTTCTGGATCCTTTTAGTAATCACCGGAGTCGAGGTGGTTCTCGGTATTATCAAGCCTGCGTTTTTATTAACTCCGGTTATTGGCACGTCTATTTTGAATATTGTATTCATCCTCCTGACATTGGTAAAGGCAGGATACATCGTACAAGTTTTTATGCACGTTAAGTATGAAAAGAAAGCAATGAAGTATGCACTGTACCTTCCTAGCCTGATTCTTATTCCTTATTTAACATTTATCTTATTGACCGAAGGTTCATACCTTTTTAGTTAATGAAAGCGATAACAGTATTTCAACGGGTAGCACTGATGGCAGTATTAGTGCTACCCGCTTTAGTTTATATCATCTTCGTTTACGGACAGAACGAGGTGTTCTTTCAGACCCTAGATTATGTAGGAGAGAAGATTTACGACGAGGAAATTGGAGATACTGTCTATTACGAGATACCGGAGTTTGATCTTATGAGTTCACAGGGAACCCCAGTGAATAAAACATCGATGGATTCAACCATCTACGTAGTAAGCTTCTTCTTTGCGACGTGCCCTACCATTTGTCCTGCAATGAACTTTCACCTTAATGATATCGAGAATCGTTTCAAAGGTTACCCAGACTTTAAGCTTTTGAGTATCACAGTAGATCCTGAAAAGGATTCTGTTCAAGCACTGGCTAAGTATCAGAAAGAACGCAATTACAGGGAAGCTAAGTGGCTTTTTACTACTGGAGAAAAACAGTCTATTTATGTTTTAGCAAAAAGTTTGTTCCTGAATGCTTTCGAAGATCAGACGGCTGAGGGCGGATTCTTGCACAGTACTAATGCCATTATTGTGGATTGGAATGGGCACATAAGAAGCAGAAAAGATGATTTAGGGAACATTGTGGGCTCTTACGATGTTTTAGATGTAACACAATTGAACGATTTAGAATCAGACATTAAGGTATTAATCGCTGAATATGAGCGGTATAAACACAATTTGTTAGATGACTAATGTAGCTCAGGACAAGAAGGTCCTTAATTTTATTTACATCGTTAGTGCAGTTATTCCCGTTGCAGTAGCATTATTGATGATAATGCCCACCGAATGGAAAATGGGCTTTGGTATGAACGAGAATACGCCTGTCAGTAATTTGCCGCTGGTGCACGCCGTATTGAACGGTTTAACTTTTCTGTTCTTGCTCATAGCGCTGATAGCGATTAAAAATAAACGAATTATCATACATAGAACCTTCATGATTTCTGCACTGGTATTGAGTTCTGTATTCCTAATCTCGTACGTGATTTACCATACTACCCACCCAAGTGCGAAGTTCCTTGGCGAGGGCTTTGTGCGCTACGTATACTTCTTTATACTCATTTCACATATCATTTTGAGTATCCCGGTTATTCCATTCGCATTATTGAGTATCTGGAGAGGGTGGACGAATGATATTGTGAAGCACAAAAAACTTACGAGATTCTCCTTCCCAATTTGGTTGTACGTAAGTTTCACGGGTGTTTTGGTTTACCTATTCATGCAACCCTACTATTGATGAAGCATTTCGTATTAGCAATTTCCTTTTTGTCATTGCCATTCATTAGCATAGCACAATGCAGTATGTGTAAAGCAGTTGCTGAGAGTGCAGACGGCGGCGTATTTGGTGCTGGATTGAACTACGGAATATTGTATTTGATGATTTTTCCCTACCTCATTATTGGAGGCATTGCTTATCGTTTGTACCGAGCTAAAAAAGCCAACTAAATCCACTATCTTCACGGCACCGCTAACCTTACCGCAGTACTGATGAAGAAATCCTTTCTCTTTTTAATCCTTCTAGCATTTACCACCCAGGCAATCTGGGCGCAGGAGAGTTGGTCGCTAAACCGCTGTATCGAGCACGCGCGAACGCATAGTATCGATATTCAGCGTGGTCAGAACGGTTTGGCTAATGCTCAATTGACAGAAATGCAAAGTAAACTTGCATTCCTTCCTACGGCAAACATAAACGGCGGCTACTATTGGAATTTTGGTTTGACCATTGATCCAATCACCAATACGCGTCAGCCAGGTTCACGACAAACCCTCAGTACTACAGTTTCGGGAAACTGGAATTTGCTATCGGGAGGTAGAAATTTATACCAGCTTCAACAAGCAAGGATGACCCGCGTCGCTGCGCTGTACCAGCTTGAAGATGTTAAGAACAATACCTTTTTGAATATTGCATCGGCCTATTTGCAAATCATTGTGAATATGCAGCTTGAAGAGGTTGCTCAAGGCCAATTAAATACCTCTCTACTAAGCTTGGAAAGAACGCAGCTACTCTTTGATAATGGCGCAATTTCTAAGGATAATTATTTACAAAGCGTTGCTCAGACAAAAAACGACGAAGGCAACCTTATCAGTGCTAGAAATGCCGTACTCATAAGTAAACTTCAGCTGTACCAACTCTTACAGCTTGACGATAATTTTGAAGACTTTACAATAGAAATGCCCGAAGTCAATCTTAATCTGTTGAGCTTACAAGATTACGGCAGGACCGATTTAAAGGAAGAAGCTATCCTTAAACAACCTTCCGTCCGAGCTGCGGAGGCAAACCTACAAAGTGCGGAGTACGGCATTCAACTCGCGAATGCAGCAAGGCACCCAAGTTTGTTTTTCTTAGCGCAGTTGAATTCTAACTATGTACAAGGCTTGCCGCATTTCACGGACTATGTCGAACTAACTACGTATACCTTGGTGCAGGACCCTACAACTGGAAATATTTTACAATTACCCCAAACTGTAAATGTGCCCGATCCAAATTCACAGATTAAATACACCATAGGCCATCAGTTGGCAGATAACTGGAACCAATTCATTGGTTTTGGCTTCCAAGTGCCTTTATTTAATGGTGGTCAGACACATGCCGCTGTGCAACGTGCTAAGATTCAAGAAAACAATGCGGCGTTGGATAAGCAGGCCAGTGAGTTGACAGTGCGCCAAACTATAGAAAGAGCCCTCGTTGACGCGAAGAATTCGTTGGCGCTTTATAATGCAGCCAATTCTTCTTCCGCCGCTGCAAAACTTGCGCTGAACAACGCTCAGTTGAATTTCGATCAAGGTGTGATTAGCGCTTTTGATTTAGGACTTTCGAAGAATCAATTTCTAGCTGCAAAAAGCCAAGAGATTCAAACCAAATTTGATTATCTATTCAAGGTTAAAGTCCTTGAGTTTTATTTATTCAACCAAATCACCCTTTAAACACCGCTAACCATGAAAATGAATTATAAAATTATCGTTCCCGTTGTTTTGCTGATTTTCATGGTGATTGTCGCAAAAAAGCAAGGTTGGATAGATTCTAACTCTAATGCCATAGAGGTAGAGATAGGTTATGTTCACAAGAGGACTGTTGTAGAATCTGTAACAGCAAGTGGTAAAATTCAACCGGAGGTCGAGGTAAAGATGAGCCCTGAAGTTAGTGGTGAAATAACCGAGGTCAATGTGGTAGACGGTCAATATGTAGAAGAAGGAACACTCTTAGTTAAAATTAACCCAGATCTTTATGAGAGTGCCATTACTAGGTCTCGTGCGGCAGTAAATAGTGCGAAAGCAAGCTTAGCACAGAGTAAGGCCACTTTAATAGAAGCGAATAAATTGTGGGATAGAAATAAAGTCTTATTTGAGAAGGGCGCTATTTCTCAGCAGGAGTTTGATGCTGCACAACGTGCAATCACCGTGGCTGAATTGCAACAAGAGAGTGCGCAATACAACCTCCACAGTGCTGAGGCAAATCTTGACGAAGCGTATAAGAATTTAAAGCGTACCGCTATTGTCGCTCCAATATCGGGTACAGTTACTCAGTTAAATGTTGAGCTTGGCGAACGTGTGGTGGGAACAGCCACGATGACAGGAACTGAAATGCTAAGGATTGCTGAGCTAGATACGATGGAAGTTCTGGTTGAGGTCAATGAGAATGACATTGTAAAATTAATGCTTGGCGATACGGCCTACATTGAGTTAGATGCCTACTTGGGTGAAAAATTCGAGGGTATAGTAAGTGAAATTGCCAATAGTGCAAACCTTGCTCTTGGTGCTTCGGCCGATCAGGTGACAAATTTTGAGGTTAAGATTCGCATTCTCAACAGCAGCTATGAACACCTGAGTTCTACCTACGGTGCAAATCCGTTTCGTCCTGGAATGACTGCAACCGTTGAGATCATAACGAACAAGGTTAAAGGCGCACTAGTGGCACCAATACAAGCGGTTTCAGTACGTAAGGATACTAGTACAACTGCGAAGCGATACGGTTCCTCAGAGGACTTAGACGAAAGTTTCGAGGTGGTTTTCGTACCGCAAAGAGGCAAGGTTAGCGTCCAGGTAGTCAAGAGTGGTATTCAAGACGATGAATACATCATACTTGAGAGAGTAGAGGACAGTACAGCTATAGTCGTTGGTCCCTACAGCGCAGTATCAAGAGAACTCAAAAACGGCGCTTCGATAAAATCCAAAGAAGAAAAATGATTCTCTGCATAGAAACAGCAACAAAGAATTGCAGTGTTGCGATCGTTTCTGATAGTCGGGTGATTGCCCGGAGCGCAGAACGTGCAGATAAATTCGTTCACGGTGAGCGACTGCACCTAATTGTGCAAAAATGTATGCAATCTGCCGGTGTTGCTTTTTCAGACATCCAAGGGGTATGCGTTGGTAAAGGCCCCGGTTCTTACACAGGTTTACGGATAGGTGTAAGTGCAGCTAAGGGTATTTGCTATGCAGCGAAGTTGCCTTTATACAGCCTCCCAACGCTGGGATGTTTTGATATGAGCCATATAAATGTAGATGATGTTATTACGGTTATTGATGCGCGTAGAGATGAGGTATTCGCGCAACATTGGGTTCGTAACGAAGGTGTGTTTCATAAGGCTTCTGAAGTTGAAGCCCTTGTCGTTACGGAAAATTCATGGCCGCATTTGGCTAAGCAGTCAGTACAAGTAATTGGCGATGCTGCTGAAAAAGTGAGTCAATTGCATGTTAATCCCCACTGGTCCTATGCTGAGAACTCATACCCAAGCGCAAAGGATATGGCAACCTTCTTGTATACATCTTCCATGGTGAAAGAAGATGTGGCTTATTTCGAGCCCTTATACCTCAAGGATTTCGTAGCCCTTAAATCAACCAAGAAATTATTCTAGACAATCGTCGTAAGCGGGACAGCTTACGAGATGATCATTAACCTTTCCGCTGGCCTGCATATGTGCATATACCGTTTTTGGACCGATAGATTTAAATCCTAGTTTCTTCAGGTCTTCGAAAATTTTTACCGATAAGGCCTTTACGGCAGGCAGTTCTTCAATAGAAGTTCGCTTCATATCTAGGGGCTTTCCGTCCAAATAACTCCAAAGAATTTCTACAAGTCGTTTGTCGCGATCGTGCACACCTTTAAGCATATGAGCATTATGAAGAGCAGCTCTGATTTTTTGCCTGTTTCGTATGATTCCCGCATTTTGCATCAAATAAGCGATATCGTCTTCATCCATTTGAGCGATTTTATCTACATCAAAATTGAAAAAGGCTTCGCGAAAATTATCCCGCTTGTTTAAAATAGTAATCCAATTAAGTCTTGCTTGGAAAGTTTCTAGAATAAGGAGCTCAAACATCTTTTGCTCGTCTCGTACTGTAAGTCCCCATTCTAAATTATGGTATGCCTGATAACAATCAGAACCGTTTCACCAAGGACATCGAGAATCTATAACTTCCATAGTTTCTCAGCTTCTTCTAAAGATGAGGTAGGTAGATTGCAAGCGCCATTTTCACATACGAAGATTTTTAATGTATCACTCAATCGGTTTAGAGTGAGGGGTAATCTTCCATCTCGCTCACTCTGTAGAAAGATGGTATTTGGTCGATAGTTTTTCTCTGTCAATTCCCCTAAAAGTTCCCGCGCCTTTGGTCCAACAACGACCAATTCCTTTGAGCCATAGCATTGCATCAGTGCAAGGGTAAGCCAATTGGAAAAGTTTTGTCCGTGCTTAAAGACCTTTCCGTGAATAGATTCTATCATTTCAGTGCTGCGATTTATCCAGCTACGTTTCCCTGAATAGCAGCCGAGTTCATAAAAGAATTGTGCGGTGTAAGAATTTGCGCTTGGGATGACATTGTCCTCAATTTCAATGACTTCTTCCCAGGCATTATCACCACCGGTAGCATACAAATAGAAGTTGCTCTCTTCTTTATAAAACTTCGCATCAATAATGGCTGCGACTTTTTGTGCATCAAGTACATAGTCTTCGTTGCCCGTTAATGCATATCCTTTGAGAAGGGCCAGGCCTAAGGTAGCATGATCGTCAAGAAATCCTTGATTACCACCGAACTCGTGTAATATAGTACTTTCCTTCAAAATATGCTCTTTCATAGCGCTAAGTAATTCGAGCGCTTTTTCCATATAGCCTTCCTGTGGTGCGGCAAGGTGTAATTCGAAGTAGCCCAATATTAACTGGGCGTTCCAGGTGCATAAAGCCTTGTCGTCTCTAACGGGCTTAGTATGCGTTTGAATTCGCTCATTCGAGGCATTTTTCAAGGTCTTATGCCAGGAGTTTTCTAATTGTAGTCCTTTGGTGATTGAGATGCCCCATTGTTTGCAATGAAAATCTAATCCGTGTGTGCGGTGTAAAATATATTTTCCTTCTCGGGCCGAATAGGGGGTAATATCGAAATAGTCATTAAAAAGAGTCCTTTCTTCGAGTTCGAGGTTATCTAATTCTATTGAGGTCCATGTGTAATATCCACCTTCTTCTCGAGCGTGCTCGGGTGTAGTAGAATCTGCATCCAATGCACTAGCATATAACCCATTCGAAAGTTTCATCTCAGATTCTAGAAACTGAGCTACAGACGTTGCTGCAGTATAAAAGATAGTTTTTGTTGAGGCACGAAATGCTTTAGCAAAAACCCCCATGATTTGACCGTTATCGTACAGCATTTTTTCAAAATGTGGCACCTTCCAGAATCTGTCTGTACTGTATCTGGTAATGCCCCCGTGCAACCAGTCAAAAATACCACCCAGCGCCATTTTTTCTAAACTAAGCAGACAATAATCGAGAACTTTAGAGTCATTAGTATGGTATGCATAATCCAAGAGGAAGGCATAATTTGAGGGTAGAGGAAACTTAGGTGCGCCATTTGGTCCGCCGTTCACTGGGTCAATGGTGCGCATCCAAAACCCAACAACATCCTCGAAATCTTGTGTGTGAAAGGAATTTGGTTGCGTCTTAAGGGTCAATTCAATCATCTGCTCTAACCCTTCTCGCATTTGTGCGCCATAAGAAAGCACCTGCTCTGTTTCCGTTTGCCATAAATCAGCAACCTGTGTCAATACAGTCATCCAATCTTTCCGAGAAAAATAGGTACCTCCATAAACCGGTGTTCCATCAGGAAGTGCGATGATATTTAACGGCCAACCTCCTGTCCCTGTCATTATCTGTAGTGCATTCATATAACGGGCGTCGATATCCGGTCGTTCTTCACGATCGACTTTAACAGCGCAAAAGTGAGTGTTCATCAGTTTAGCTACATCATGATTTTCAAAGCTTTCTTCCTCCATTACGTGGCACCAATGGCAGGAGGAATAACCTATCGAGATAATCATCAATTTGTTTTCAGAAGAATTATCGCTTAATAAATCACTCGACCACATTTGCCAGTGAACAGGGTTACCTGCATGTTGCTGCAGGTATAGACTTTTAGATTTAGAGAGCCTATTCTTGGGCATTTTACTTTTGCGCGTAGTACTTATAGAAGTAAGGAATGGTTTCTATTCCTTTGAAGTAGTTAAATACGCCGTAGTGCTCGTTAGGACTATGGATGGCATCTGAATCAAGACCAAAGCCCATTAGAATACTTTTCGCACCTAGTACTTGTTCGAATAGTGCTACAATAGGAATGGAGCCTCCGGAACGAACAGGCAAAGCTGGCACCCCGAAGGTAGTTTTATATGCCTTTGAAGCACTCTGATAAGCAGGATCGGAAGTATGCGTTACATACGGTAATCCACCGTGGTGCGGTGTGATTTTGACACTAACACTATTCGGTGCAATCGCCTTAAAGTGCTGGGTGAATTTCTCAGTGATATCGTCCGGGTCTTGCCCAGGAACTAAACGCATGCTGATTTTTGCATAGGCCTTAGAAGGGATCACAGTTTTAGCACCTTCTCCGATATAACCACCCCACATTCCATTCACGTCTAATGTCGGTCGGATTGATGTGCGCTCAGGAGTAGTGTAGCCTTTTTCGCCTTGACCAGAAGGAATGGCAATAGAGTCATTGAACGCCTCTTGCGAGAACGGTGCTTTTGCCATTAAAGCACGTCCCTCATCACTTACTATTTCAACACCATCGTAGAACCCTTCAACGGTGATTGCGCCATTTTTGTCGTGCAATGATCCAATCATTTGTGCAAGAATATTTAACGGGTTAGCAACTGCGCCACCGTAAAGCCCTGAGTGAAGGTCGCGGTTTGGTCCAGTAACTTCTACTTCAACATAGCTCAAACCGCGAAGTCCTGTTGTAATGGATGGGACGTCGTTGGCAATCATTCCTGTATCAGAGATGAGAATGACATCACATGCTAATTTTTCTTTGTGTTCTTTGATGAATGGTTCAAGGTTTATTGAACCTACTTCTTCCTCACCTTCAATCATGAATTTGATATTGCAAGGAGCATCGCCATTAGCTTTCAAAATTTCAAAAGCTTTAAGATGCATGAACATCTGACCTTTATCGTCACAAGCACCACGGGCAAAGATGGCACCTTCCGGATGAATCTCAGTTTTCTTAATTACGGGCTCGAATGGATCCGTATCCCATAGTTCGTGCGGATCTGCTGGTTGTACGTCATAATGACCGTACACTAAAACTGTAGGTAAAGATGGGTCTACTATACATTCTCCATAAACAATAGGGTGTCCTCTGGTCTGGAAGACCTCCACATTTTCTAGTCCAAGTGTCGACATATGCCCTTGAATAGCCGTAGCACATTTCGCAACATCTTCGTTGTAGGCCGGATCAGCAGAAATTGAAGGGATTCTCAAGAGCTCAAACAGTTCTTTGAGTAGCCGATCTTTATTGCTTTCGATAAAGGATTTAGGGTCCATGTATAAGTCGCTAATTTGATTGTTCTCCAAAGTTAATCGTGCCAAACGAACTTCGGCTTATAACGGGGGATTTTTCTATATTCGGGAATGCGGAAGATATTGGTCATCTTTTTACTGTTCATCGGGTACTTTGTTTCCGCCCAAACCCCTAGCATGACGGTTAGCTCAAGCGGAAATTATAATAAACCGTATTGGATGGCAGCCAACATCTTGGTAGACTCTACGTTGTCCATTTATAATTCAGGCCAGAATGGATTGCCTCTAACTCAGTCGGCAACAAACCAGATTGGTTATTTCCAGTCGAACGATACTACTTTTCCGATTCAAAGCGGGATTGTCATGGTTGCTGCACAGAACGCAAGTGACGTTATTGCCTCCACCAATGGCGCGGGTAACAATGTGACCTTTACAGATACAGAATTGGCCAGTGTACTTACACAGTTGGGTAGTTCAGGGTATGCCATTAAGGATATGGTTGAAATCGAATTTAGCTTTATCGCCCAATCCGATAGTATTTCCTTTAATTACTGCTTCGGTTCACACGAATATGACGGATATACCTGCTCCAACTTTAACGATGTTTTTGGCTTCTTTTTGGAGGGAAGCTACATCAATGGTACTACTGCACCTACGGGACAAACCATAGTCCGTAATATTGCTACCATCCCTGGAACAATTATACCTATTGCAGTAAATACGATTAATTCTGGGAGCCCTTCTGGGTCGTATCCGGCCTCAAACTGTACCTCTGCGAATCCAAACTTTGTCGCTCACAGTACTTATTACAATGCTTCGAACGGCTCCATCACCACACTCGATGGTTACACGGACAAGTTTACTGCTAAGGCAGAGGTGGAGTGTGGAGGATGGTACACCATTCGACTAAAGCTCTCCAATGTCAGTGATAATGCATTGAGTTCTGCTGTATTCTTAGAACAGAGCTCCTTAAAAGGTCCTGAGATTACTGTAGTGGATACAACGAACGTTGGAAATACTTTTAATGATAACTATATCGTTGAGGGATGTAATGAGAACCATATTATTTTTTCTAGGTCTGTAAACCTAAGCGTAGAGATGAAGATTCCGATTGCTGTAGACACGCTATTAAGTACGGTCATTGAAGGGTTAGATTTCTCCACACTACCAGATACCATCACCTTATCACCTGGTGAAACTTCGGATACTTTGACATTTTGGGCGTACGATGATAACCTTGTTGAGGGTATAGATACCTTGGTCATTATTCAAGATTATATATACACGGATTGTTACAATTACCCTGTTCGTCGCTTTCCATACTACATTAGGGATAAGGATTCTTTGATTGGCGAGTTGATATTACCGTCTACAACGGATAGTGTGAGTTGTCCGGGGGACAGTATTCAACTTTCTGTTCTTTTGAGTTCGCACGAAGGAGACTATTATGGATTTTGGCATGGAGATTCGTCCATAACCTTTACTAGATATGTAGAAGTCAATACAGATACCACGGTATTCTTTACACTCTATGACGAATGTGGAGACACTCTATTATTACAGCAGGATCTTTTTGTTGAGCCATACGAGCCGATTGTATACGAAAAAGATACAGTGCGAGTATGTCCGGGAGATTCTGCGATGTTGGTGCCATATTATTACGGTGGAGAAGATCCGGTTGTATTCACGTGGCTAGATAACTTGACAAACAACATTCCTAGGACAGTATTGCCGATTACGGACTCATCATTTTACACATTCTCTTTAACTGATGGATGTGGTGAACTATTTATGGACAGTGTACTCGCTGTCAATATGCCACAACCAAGCGCCGGTTTTCAGTATTTTAACGATCCTTATGTCCCTCTAAGAGTTTTATTCAACGAGAAAGCACAAAATGAGGTCAGTTGGACATGGTACATTGACAGTGTTGTTCTGACTGGACCAACGTTTGAGTACGATTTTGCACGCTCGGGTGATTATAAAGTTTTACAGGTGGTGACAAGCGACTTCGGGTGTATCGATTCAATCACTATTACGGTTACCGTGGAAACGGACTTTTACCTCTATATACCGGAAGCGTTTACCCCAGATGGTGACGGGCTAAATGAGTGTTTAGAAATCAAAGGTGTCGGCTTTGAAGGCTACGAATTCTTTGTTTTCG
>MDTG01276903.1_pt1 | contig 42428 bp, 43 predicted proteins | sample 811421 | NCBI WGS metagenome assembly MDTG01 (sample SAMN05326645, study PRJNA326480) | marine metagenome | isolation source: seawater | place: Pacific Ocean: South East | collected 2011 | reverse complement strand
TTGGCTGGGGCGGTAGGATTCGAACCTACGAATGCCGACTCCAAAAACCGGTGCCTTACCACTTGGCGACGCCCCAATAACACAACAATATGCCTTATATTAAAAAGCTCTAATCATTCATAGTATTATTTTCACAAACACAGGTCCATAAATCCCTAAAACGTGACTTAAAAGCTTCATTTGCAATTTTTGCTTGTTCTTTTTTTTCAAATACTGAAAAACAACAACTTCCACTTCCTGACATTCTAGAAAATATTGAATTTTCTATAGTTTCTAAAAATTTAAATATCTCTTTCAATTTATTATTTTTCTCAAATGCTATTTTTTCAAAGTCATTACCTGTATCATTTTCATTTATAATATTTTCTTCTAAAATTTCTTTATCAGACAACAACTCATCATTGTAATTTAGATTTTGATACATATTTTTTGTTGAGTTTCCAAAATTGGGTTTCACTAATAAAAAGTAATATTTAGGAAATTTTTGATTAAATATTTTTTCTCCTTTTCCAGTTACCAAGCAATTTTTACTATACAAAAAACTAGGAACATCTGACCCTAAATCAACGTAATGATTTGTTTCCTTCCTTTTAAGTGAGACTAAAGACTCTAACCCTTTTATTAATCCTGCTGCATTACTAGATGCAGAACCTAGGCCACTTTGCACAGGTATGTTTTTAGTGATTTTAATTTTAAATTTGTTACTAACTTTTAAAAAATTAAGAGTTTTTTTTATTATACAATCTTCATATTCATTATTTTTTGGAGCAAAAGAACCTTCATACCTAATTGACATATCATCACTATGATGAATTTCTAGAATATCGTATAAGTTAATAAAAGTTATACCTGAGCGAATTTCATGGAAACCATCTTTTCTTTTACCAAGAACTTTAAGAAATAGATTCAGTTTTGCAGGAGTATAAATCTTCATCTTTATCCTGATTGATTTTGCTTTAATTTTTTTATTAGTTCATCTTCAATCAAGTCTTCAGGCTCTGCTAAATCTAAAGCTTGTTTCCAAAAATAAATTGCTTCCCTTTTACGTTTCATTGCAAAATATATATCACCTAAGTGATCAAGTGAAATAGCTTCTCCAGGTGCTAAAACAATTACTTCTTCCATTAATTCTGCAGCTTTTTGAAAATTATTTTTTTTAAAATATGCCCACGCTAAACTATCCAATATATAATAACTTTCGGGATATGATTTATAGGCTTTTTTAAGCATATTTAGTGCTTTATCAATATTTTGATTTCTTTCTATCCACCCATAAGCAAGATAATTTAAAACGTTTGGGGAGTCAGATTTAATTTCTAAAGAATTTAAAAAATCTTTTTCAGCTAAATTCCAAAGCGATAATCTTTCATAACATATACCTCTGAAATAATATATCCTCCATAGTTGTTCAGAAGAAATTTGTTTTGATTTTATACTCTTTGTATAATAATTGATAGCATCGTCATAATTTTTAGTAAATCTATAAAAGTCAGCAATCGCTAAAAAAAAATTATTATTATTAAAATTATTTATATATTTTAGTAAGTGTCTTTCACCTGCCTCATAAAAACCAAGTTTATATTTATTTATCGCTATAAATTTCTGACTATCTACAAAAAGGTCATGGTTGACACTTATTTTTTTATATAACTTTTCTGCTTTATTATATTTCTCTAATATTTGATAAATCTGGGCAGAATAAAAATATCCTTCATCAAAGTCTGGATCCAATAAATTAGCAATGGATAAATAAAATAAAATATAATTGTATCTAGTTTTATCAACTATGTCTGGCATCGATGCTTGTACTAATTCAAATATTGATAAAGCAATATTTTTATTATTCTTCACATTTCCATTTTGATCAAAAAAAATAAAATTTATAAAATCTACTTCAGCATTGTTCTTATTTTTTTTAAACTTATCAAATATACCCATTTTATTATTAAGTTTTGCGAAAGCTAAGTGAACTATCCATGCTTCATTGTTATAAATATTAATCTTTAGTATTTGTTTTGATGTTTTGTTAGCTTCAGCAAGTAAATTCAAATGTATTGAAGTTAACAATTTATTTTCTAAATCAAACTCGCTTAAATCATCTTTGGAAAATTTATAGTGTGAATAAGCCTCTTCAAAATCAAAATATTTTATTGCAGTATTAGCTATTAAATAAGATGATGAATTTAAAGCAAATGCAGGAATAGTTAAAATTACTATAAAAAATATTAATATTTTATTAAAATTATTCATAATTTAAAAATTTACATCTTAACTTAAAGATATTAAAAAAGTAATCTTTTTCATTTATGTTTGAAATTTCTAAAAATTCATACCTTACACTTTTAAAACTTTCAGGTGTTTCCTCATTTATGCAAGATAATCCAAATAATTTATATGAAAAAAAAGAAAATGTTAATATTCCCTCAGAAGACAGAAGCATAAGTGGTGTAAAGAATATAGAAGATTTAAAAATATTTGTTAATAATTCGATTGATTGTAATTTTAAAAAGAATGCAAAAAAAACTGTTGTATGTGATGGAAACGAAAAAGCAAAAATTATGTTAATTGGAGAAGCCCCAGGAGCAGAAGAGGATAAAATTGGCAAACCTTTTGTTGGAGCTGCAGGTCAGCTTTTAAATAAAATGTTAGATGCCATTAGCTTAAATAGAAATAAAGTTTACATTACTAATGTCATACCTTGGAGACCTCCCAATAATAGAGCTCCCACAAATGAAGAAATATTAAAATGCTTGCCATTTATTCAAAAACATATTGAATTGATAAATCCTAAAATAATAGTTCTTCTTGGTTCCACTGCATCTAAAGCAATTTTAACAACAAATCTAAGTATTTCTAAATTAAGAGGGTCATGGCATGAATACAAAAGTATTAATTTGAAAAATAAAATTAAATGTCTTGTAACTTATCATCCAGCCTTTTTATTGAGATCACCAAACTATAAAAAACAGTCCTGGGAGGATTTAAAAATGATAGAAAAAAAAATAGTTGATGAAAACATTTAATTTTATTTTTTTTCTTTTTTTTATTTTTTATTTTAATACAGGAGTTGCTTTTGTAATTAATGAAGAGATATTTAAAAAATATAATGATATTTTTTCTGAAAAATTGCTTTCTATAAATGATGTGAAAAACTATCAAGAAATTTTTAAACTCCAAGAAGATTGTGAATGGAAAAAAGCTAATAAATTAATTCTCTTGGTTCAGAACAAGGTTTTAATGGGTCATGTTTTAGCAGAACGGTATTTACACCCAAGATGTTATCGTTCTGAATTTCTTGAATTAACTTTTTGGTTAAAAAAATATAATGATCATCCTCAAGCTAAAAGAATCTATCGTTTAGCAGTTAAAAGAATGCCTAAAGGATATAAAAGTCCAAATAAGCCAATAAAACCTATAGGTATAATTAAACAAAATTTAAATTTAGAATATAAAAATAGCAAATATAAAAGTAATAACAAACTTTCAAAAAGTCAAAAATTAGAGAAACAAAGATTAATTAATAATATTAAATCAAGAGTAAATAATGGTTGGCCTACAGGAGCAGCTAAACTACTTAAACAAAAATATGTATCTACTCTTTTAGATCAAGTAGAAATTGATCAACAAAAAGAATTGATTGCTAAAGGTTATTTTTTAGCTAACGCAAAAGATAATCCTGAAATAAATGAATTAGCAATTAAATATGCTAATGAAGCACTAGAAAAATCATCTCTTTACGTTCCTTATGCTGGTTGGACTGCTGGTCTAGCTTCTTGGAGATTAGGGCGATACAAAGAAGCTGCAGAATTTTTTTCAAATTTTTCTATTTCATTAAAAGACAACGTCTGGCATCAAGCGTCTGGGAGTTTTTGGGCTGCTCGCTCTTATGCTAAGTTAAATAAATATGAAGAAATTAATTTTTGGTTAAATAGAGCAGCAAAAAATCCTGATAGTTTTTATGGTTTATTAGCATGTAATATACTAGGTATTGAGTCTCCAATAGATTGGGAAATAAATAAATTTAACTCCTCAGAAAAAAATAATTTTTTATCTTTACCAAGTGGTATGAGAATCCAAGCTCTAGTTCAAGTTGGCTTACCTTTACAACTAGAAGATGAAATTATTTATATGAATTCTGTTTTAAATGTTGATATAGCAGAATGGTCACTCCAAATAGCTCAACATTTTAATTTAGCTCATACTCAATTAAAAATAGTTAATAAACTTCAACAATATGGTGCAACTCTGCCAATTAAATACTCATATCCAACACCTTTATGGAAACCAAAAAATGGTTTTAAATTACAACCTGAAATATTGTATGCTTTTATGCACCAAGAATCTATGTTTAATAAAAATGCAAAAAGTTATCGTGGGGCTATGGGTTTGATGCAAGTAATGCCATCAACTGCAAAATTCATATCAAAAAATAAAGAAATAAAAAGAAGCAATGAAAATATTTTAAAAAATCCTGAACTAAATCTTGAAGTAGGACAAGAATACATTGAATATTTATTAAAACTAGACTCTATAAATAACAATCTTATCTTTTTAACAGCTGCCTACAATGGAGGTCCAGGCAATCTTCAAAAATGGAAAAATAATATTGATTATCTTGATGATCCTTTGTTCTTTATGGAAAGTATACCCTCAAGGGAAACACGTTGGTTTATTGAAAAAGTTCTAACCAAATATTGGATTTATCAAAATAAGAATGGTGTTATTTCCAATTCTTTACAATTGCTAGCTGAAGGTAAAAACCCTATTTATTAAATATGAATAAAATAAAAACTTCAAAAGAATTTATTTCAATCAATATTGCATTAATTACAATATCAGATACTAGAATAAAAAAAAATGATAAGTCGGGAAATTTACTAAAGAAACGAATTGAAGATTTGGGTCATTCTGTTTTTAAAAGATTAATAATAAAAGATGACTTTAATCTAATAAAAAAAACTCTAAATGATCTATCTTTAAATAAAAAAGTAGATGTAATTATTACAAATGGAGGCACAGGATTAACTGGGAGAGACTCTACTCCAGAAGCTATTCTCTCACTTTCTAATAAAGTTATCGACGGTTTTGGAGAATTATTTCGTCAAATTAGTTTTAATAAAATAGGAACTTCAACTATTCAATCTAGAGCTGTTGCAGGCTTAATAAACCATACTTACGTTTTTGCATTACCTGGCTCTCCCTCTGCATGTAAAGATGGATGGGATGAAATTTTAAAATTTCAATTAGATATTCGTCATCAACCATGTAACTTTATTGAATTAATACCTCGATTAAACGAAATTTAATGTGCCTGATTTTAGTATTGAAAAATCTTTCAGTATTCCAGTTGTAGGAATTGATGAAGTTGGAAGAGGTCCTTTAGCTGGTCCAGTAGTAAGTTGTGCTTTTATTTTTTTTGATACTTCAATTAAACCTGAAGATTTATTTTTTATTAATGACTCAAAAAAATTATCCAGAAAAAAAAGAATTTTTGCTACAAAAAAAATTAGAGAATTAAGAACAAGAAAAAAAATTAGCTTTGGTTTGGGTATCGCAAGTGTAGATGAAATTGATAAATACAATATTTTAGAAGCCACAAAAATATCAATGATTAGAGCAATTAATAATCTTAACCTCACTTCATATCAATTAATTATTGATGGAAATATAGATTTAAATTTAAAAAATATATCAATAAAGAATTTTATCAAAGGTGATAACAAATCTTTTAGTATAGCCGCAGCTTCAATAATAGCAAAAACTTATCGAGATCGTTACATGCAATTTTTGTCTCATAGGTTTCCAGAATATAATTGGATTAAAAATTCTGGCTATGGAACAAAAGAACATATCCAACAAATATATAAAAAAGGATTTTCTATTCATCATCGAAAAAGTTTTGAACCAATAAAGTCACTTATCCATAATAAATAATTATACTTGTTGATAACTACAGTTGACCTGATTCTATATCTCCTTAAAGATTCATTTAAGATGTTTAAAAAAGATTCAATTATAAACGGTGACAGTTTGGAATTATTAAAAAAAATTCCTGATAAATCAGTTGATCTTGTTTTTGCTGATCCACCTTATAACCTTCAATTAAAAGATACCTTATATCGACCAGATCAAACAGCTGTAGAAGCTGTTACTAATGATTGGGATCAATTTGATAATTACGAAGCTTATGATAAATTTAGTATGGATTGGTTAAAAGAATCTAAAAGAATTCTAAAAGATGGTGGATCTCTCTGGGTAATTGGAAGCTATCATAATATTATGCGAATTGGAACTTCTGTTCAAAATCTAGGACTTTGGATTTTAAATGATATTATTTGGCATAAAACTAACCCAATGCCAAACTTTCGTGGTACCCGTTTTACTAATGCTCATGAAACTCTTTTATGGTGCACTACTTCAAGAAAAGCAAAATATACTTTCAATTATCAAAATTTAAAGGAATTAAATGAGGGTAAACAAATGAGAAGTGATTGGTATATTCCTATTTGTTCTGGCAAAGAAAGACTTCGTGAAAATAATAATCAACGCTCACACCCTACACAAAAACCCGAGGCTTTAATTTACCGCATTATCGTTTCCTCAACAAATAAAGGTGATATAATTTTAGATCCTTTCTTAGGTTCAGGAACTACAGCTGTTGTAGCAAAAAAATTGCAGCGTAATTTTATAGGTTTTGAAAAAGATAAGGAATATATAAAACTTGCAAAAAAAAGACTAAAAAATACAAAAGCATTCAAAAATACAATTGTTAATATGAAAAAAAGTAGAAAAGATTTGCCTAAAATTCCTTTTGGAGAACTAGTTGAACAAGGAGTTGTGCCACCTGGGGCTATCTTAACAGATAAAAAAGAAATTTACAAAGCTACTGTTAGTATTGATGGAAGCATTAAGATAAAAGATATGTCCGGATCTATTCATCAAGTAGGTGCAAAAATTCAAGGCCTACCAAGTTGCAACGGCTGGGATTTTTGGCATGTTAAAAAGAAAAGCTCCTCTAAGCTTCTTGATTCAATAAGAGATGAATACAGAGCTAAAAAGGCAAACTAAAAAAATTATAATGCTGTCTGTACAATTTTTTTCATTATTGTGGGAAGACTACTTTTATTAAGACTCTTTTTTTTAATCCATTTATGGCTCATAAAACTATTTTTATTAACCTTTAAACGAAATACTTCTGTTTCAAGTTCAAAGTGACTAAAAGAATAATTAATAATCCCTTTTAACTGCATTTTATTTTTTAATTTAAAAATTAATTTATCATAAACTAAGTTTTTTCTTTCATTTTCCCATTTATCGTTAGGAACTTCCAACATTGAAGCTAGCATTCCTTTTGATGATCTTTTTCTTACCAAAATTTCATCATTTTCATTATAAAAAACATATGCACGAGTATATTTTTTTCTTTTATTTAATTTAGATTTAATTTTTATAGGAATTATATCTTGAAGATTATTTTTAAATGAAAAACAATGTTTTTTTATTACACATATTTTACAATTAGGATTGCGTGGGGTACAAACTAATGATCCGTAATCCATAAATGCCTGAATTAAAGTCGAGGAAAATTTATTTGATTTAAATAATTCAGATTTATCCTTTAATTCATTTTTGACTTTAGATATTGGAGATTTAAAACCATAAATTCTAGCAATTATTCTTTCAATATTTGCATCTATAGGCATTACAGGTTTATTAAAAGCAATACCTAAAATTGCTTTAGCCGTATATTCCCCTATTCCAGGTAAATTAATTAGATCATCATAATTGCTTGGAATTTTATTACGATATTTTTTTGAAATAATTTTAGATGCTTTTAACAAATTTGTTGCTCTTGAATAATATCCTAATCCTGACCAAAAACTTAATATAGTTTTTTCAGATATTCTAGATAATGTATTAATATTTGGCCAAATTAAAACAAATTCTTTGAATCTATTTTTAACTGTCCCAACAGTTGTCTGTTGAAGCATAAATTCGCTAATAAAAACGTAATAAGGATTAGGCAAATTATTTTTTTCAAGTTTACGCCAAGGTAAATTACGTTTATTTTTTTTATACCACTCAAGAAAAATTAACTTTATTAGAATTTCTTTACTATTTTTTGATGATTTCATAACTTAACTTATTGATATCATAATTTAAAGATATAATGTCAATCAATTAAATGATCGCAAAAAATAAAAAAACAAATAGAAAATTTACACCAGTTTCTATTTCTGACTCACTTAAGGAAATAAACCAAAAATTTTTATATAAATTTGGTAAATTAGATTATACAATTAATGCTAAATGGGGGAATATTGTTGGGAATTTTTTTATAAATCATACAGAGCCTCTTAAAATTACTTCAATACCAAGATCAAAAGATGATCAAGGAGATATAATTTATGATAAATTTTTACATGTAAGTGTTTCACCTGCGGCCGCTCTAGATTTTCAACATTTTCAAGATAAAATAGTTGAAAAAATTAATTCCTACCTTGGATACAAAGCGATTAAAGGAATCAAAATTCATCAAAATAAATTAAAAAATGATGAGCTGGAAAAATCAAATAAAAACGTTAATTTAATTAAAAATAATAAAAATATGTTGGAAATTAAAAAATCTGCCCCTAATTTATCTAACAAAGATCTAGAAGATTCTATTGTTAAATTAGGATTATCTATTACAAATGATGAAAAATAATGAGACAAAATTTTTTTAGAATATTACTGACAATATTAGTTTTTCTAATTTTTTCTAATTTTGCATTAGGTAAAAATATTTTTAAAGAAAAAGAAAGTGACATAATTTTAGGGAATAAAGATGCTCCGGTTACAATTATCGAGTATGCATCTTTATCTTGCAGTCATTGTGCTAGTTTTCACAAAAATACTCTACCAATTCTCATAGAGGAATATGTGGATCAAGGAAAAGTTAGGCTCATATTTAGAAGTTTTCCCCTTAATTATCCTGCATTATTGGGGAGTCAGGTTATTCAATGCATTCCAAAAGAAATACAATATGACTATTTAGATGCCTTGTTTTTATTGCAAAAACAATGGGTAAATAAGGAAAACGCTAAAACAACTCAAGAAATATACAAAATTATGCAAAGTGGGGGCATGAATAAAGAAAATTTCGAAAATTGTATTAGTAATACTGAATTAGAAAATTCGATACTTGAAGACGCAGTAGAAGCTCAAAATGAATTTGAAATAAGCACTACTCCATCTTTTCTAATTAATGAAAAATTGCTGGTAGGAAATAAATCTATAAAAGAATTTAGACAAATCATTGATAAAATATTATCAGAATAGTTAATGATAAAATTTAGAAGGCTAAAATTAAAAGGCTTTAAATCATTTGTTGAACCAACAGAAATTGTAATAGAAAATGGCCTAACAGGCATTGTTGGACCTAATGGTTGTGGTAAATCCAACTTAGTTGAAGCTTTTAGATTTGTTATGGGTGAACTTTCTCCAAAACAAATGCGAGGTAGTGAGCTTGATGATGTAATTTTCAATGGAACTGCCGATAAACCAGCTTGGGATATAGCTGAAGTTACTATTGATCTTGATAATTCTGAAAGAAAAGCACCGAGTCTTTTTAATCAAAACGATGAGATAGAAGTAACACGTAGAATTTGGCGTGGGGAAGGCTCTGAATACCGAGTTAATGGAAAAGAAGTCAGATTAAAAGATGTTCAATTACTTTTTGCAGATGCGTCTACAGGTGCGCGTTCAACTTCAATGGTAAGTCAAGGAAGAGTTGGGGCTATAATAGCTGCAAAACCAGAACAAAGAAGAACTTTATTAGAGGAGGCTGCTGGAATAACCGGTCTTCATTCTAGAAGACATGAAGCAGAGTTAAGACTAAATTCAACAGAAAATAATTTGGAAAGAGTTAAAGATGTATTAAAAACTCAAAATGAGCAACTTGAAATTTTAAAAAAACAATCAAAACAAGCAGAAAGATATAAAAACATACAAAAAGATATTACAAAAGCCAGATCAAAAGTTTTTTATCAAAAATGGCAAATAGAAAAGAGTAAATTAGAAGAAGCAGAAAAAAATTATAAAGAACAAAATAATTTAGTTTCTCAACAAACTTCTGTTGTTTCATCAATAAATGTTAAATATGAAGAAATACAACAAACACTTCCAGATTTGAGAGTTGAAGAAAATAAAATTGCATCAGAATTACAACGTAATACAATAAATTTAGACAATCAACAAAAAGAAATAGAAAGAGCAAATTCTGCAGTTGAAGAAATTCAAATTAGAATTGAGCAAATTAAAAATGATTATAACAGAGAACAATTTTTATTTGATGATGCAAAAGATAACTTATTAAGAGTAAAAGATGAAAAATCTAACCTAGAAAAAGAGCAAGGAGATTTATTTAATGATGATAATTTATCAAGTGTAAATGAAAAAACTTCTTCTAAAAATAATAATCCTATAATTGATTATTTAGATTTTGAGGATGGTTATGAAAAAGCTATCGCAAGTGTTTTTTCAGATGAATTAATGGCTTCAATTAATGAAGAGCAATCTTCATATTGGCGCACCTTAGACATTGGAAACATACCAAAATTTCCTGAAATAATTATACCTTTTTCTGAAATAATTAAGTCACCAGATAACTTAATTAAACGCTTAAAGTATATAGGCCTAATTAAAAATAAAGAAAACGTTCTTGATTTGCAAAAAAATCTTCATCCTGGACAAATATTAGTTAGTGAAAATGGAGAGGTATGGCGATGGGATGGTTTTATTTCAAAAGGAAAACAAAGTTCATCAACAAAAGCAATTTTAGAGCAACTTAAAAATAGACGTCTAAAACAACTTTCTGCTGAAGAAAAACAATGGCAAGATATTATGAATACAGCTCAAAAAAGAATTGATGAATTGAAAGAACGTCAATCAAACCTTTCAAATGAATTAAAAACAATGCAATTGATGCCATCAAATATTTCTTCTGAAAAAACTCGTTTACAAAATCTAATTAATGAAAATAAAATTATTTATGAAAATATTGCTAAAAAACTTAGGGAAACTGAACAACAAGCAAATGAAGAAAATAAGAAATTAAAATATGAGGAAGTGAAACTAAACGAATTAAGAGAAGAAAAAATTCGAATTGAAGGAATAATTGGAACTTTAAAAGAAACAATAAATCAATTGACCAAACAAGTACGTGAGAGACTAAATATAAGTATGGATAATTTATTTGATCTAGCTGAAATAAATCCTAATAAAGGCCTGGCCTCTTTAGAAGATCTAGAAAAAAGATTAGAACGTTTAATAGTTGAGCAAGAAAAACTGGGTGGTGTAAATCTTTTAGCTGAAAAAGAAGCAACTGAATTAGAAGAAAAAGTTAATGTAATTAAAAAAGATCAAACAGATCTTTTGGCAGCAATATCTAAATTGCGTGAAGCAATAGATAAATTAAATACTGAAGGACGTCAAAGACTTCTAGCTTCATACGGAATAGTTAATGAAAATTTTCAAAAACTGTTTGTACAACTTTTTGGAGGAGGAAGAGCATATTTAAAATTTACAGATGAGAGTGATCCTTTACAAGCAGGGTTAGATATTTTTGCTAGTCCTCCAGGCAAAAAATTACAAAATTTAAATTTAATGTCAGGTGGAGAGCAAGCACTTACTGCACTATCTTTATTATTTGCAGTTTTTATGTCAAATCCAGCTCCTATATGTGTTCTTGATGAGGTTGATGCGCCACTTGATGATACTAATGTTGATCGATTCTGTTCTTTGGTTGAAGAAATATCTGGTACATCAATGACAAAATTTCTTATAATTACTCATCACAGAATGACAATGGCTAGGGTTAATCGATTATTTGGTGTAACAATGCCAGAAAAAGGAATATCACAATTAGTTTCAGTTGATTTAGAAAAAGCAGTTCAAATTAGAGAAAATGAATAATGATAATGAAAAAGTTGCAAAGCTAAAAGCTAGAATTGACAGCTTAGAAAATACTCAAAAAAAAATCACCAAAAAACAAAAACAAAGTGGAGCTGGCTTTGGTTTCAAAATTAGTACAGAAATAGTAGCTGCATTAGTTGTAGGTGTAGGTTTAGGCCTACTTGTGGATAATTATCTAGGAACAAAACCTTTTGGATTAATTATTTTTTTTATTCTTGGCGCATTTGCTGGATTTTTGAATGTTTATCGTGTAATGCGTCGCATTGAAAAACAAAAATAATTTGATTATCACAAATCATTAAAATGGCAGCAGCAGGAGAAAAACATAGTCCACTTGAGCAGTTTGAAATAACTCCTTATGTTCATCTTAAATTAAATGATGTAGATCTTGCTTTTACTAATTCTTCTTTAGCAATGGTTATTACTGTCGCTGCGATAACACTTTTTTTAACTTTATCAGTTAATACACGTTCAATTATCCCTTCAAGACTTCAGCTAATGTCTGAGATGAGTTATAATTTTATAGCTCAACTTTTAAATGATACTGTTGGAGATCAAGGAAAAAGATATTTTCCAATTGTTTTTACTATTTTTATGTTTGTATTAATTGGAAATATGGTTGGTATGGTGCCATATAGTTTTACATTTACAAGTCATATAATAGTTACTTTTGCTCTTGCGGCGGTAGTTTTTATTGGTGTAACTATTTTAGGTTTTGTTAAACATGGATTTCACTATTTTGCTTTATTAGCACCACCAGGTTTGCCGTGGTATATGCTACCGATTTTAATTCCCATAGAATTAATTTCATATTTATCACGACCTATAAGTTTGTCTGTAAGGCTTTTTGCTAACATGTTAGCAGGTCATACATTACTAAAAGTCTTTGCTGGATTTGTTGTTCCTCTAGGGTTTGCGGGAATTTTGCCGTTTGCCTTTATTGTAGCATTAACTGGTTTAGAAATTTTAATTGCTTTTTTGCAGGCGTATGTATTTGCAATTTTAACTTGTTTATATATTAACGATGCAATTCACTTACATTAATAAGGAGGTTTTATGGAATTAGAAGCAGCTAAAGTTATCGGAGCAGGTTTAGCCGTAATTGGTGTAATTGGCTCGGGTATAGGTATAGGAAATATTTTCTCTTCATTTATTAGCGCAGTTGGAAGAAATCCAGCAGCTAGAAGTGAGGTTTTCACAATGACAATGCTTGGTTTCGCACTTGTAGAAGCGATAGCACTATTTGCACTTGTGATAGCATTAGTTATATTATTTGGTTAGTCATTTTAATTTTTGTTATGCCTCAGCTAAATCCTGAATTTTTTATTTCTCAACTTTTTTGGTTGATAATCTCATTTGTTTTTTTGTTGTTATTTCTATGGAAAATATCACTACCCCGAATAAGTTCGGTACTTGAAAAAAGAGAAAATAAAATAAATGATGATATTTCTCAAGCAAAACAACTTCAAGCTGAAGCTGAGGAAATTCAAAAAAAAATTGATATTCAATTGCAAAATGCAAAGTCAGAAGCATCTGATCTAATTAAAAATACAACCTTAAGCTTTCATCAACAAACAACTGAAGCATTAAAAAAGCTAGATGATGACTTAAGTAATAAATTAGAAAAATCTACTGAAACAATTGAAAATAATAAAACTAATTCATTACAAGAAATAAATAACAATATGTATGAGATAACTAAATTAATACTTTCTAAAATTTCTAGAATCAACACTGATGAAAAAGAAATTAAAGAAACTGTTGATAATCTCCAAAAAAATTCGATAAATTAAATGTTTTCTGATCCACAATTTTGGGTAGCAGCAGCTTTTATCGTTTTTATCATAGCTGTTTTTAATCCAATTCGTAAAACTCTAAAGACCTCTCTTGATAGTAAAATTACTGAAATAAAAAAAAGCATAGAAGAAGCAGAAAACCTAAAAAATGAAACTCAAGTTACATTGAGCAACATAAAGAAAAGACAAAATGAAGTTCAATTAGAAATCGAAAGTATTCATAAAAATGCTAAAGAAAAAATTAAGAATATAGAAAATGAAGCTCAAGAAAAGTTAAAAGAACAAATAAATAAAAAAGAATTACTAGCTGAGGCAAAAATTAATCAACTTATAAGAGATTCAAACAACTTAATCCAAAAACAAATTAGCGATACAGCTGTAGAAGCAAGTATTGTTATTCTACAAAAAAAATTAGATGAAAAATCAAAACTTAATTTAATAAATGAATCAATTAAGGATCTTGGAGAAGTTTTAAAAAATTAATTTAGAATTTTCTTTCGCTCTTCATCTAGCATAAAGCCCAAAACTATTGATTTGGTATCCTTCCAATTTGAAATTTTTAAAAGAATTTTTTCTACGATTTCTGTTTCTTCAAATTTTTTTGTATCAGAATTTTTGTTAAATTTTGCATTAAAAGAATAGTATTGAATGTCTTTAAGATTTTTATTTGAGTCAATTGTAGCGACATAATAAGGTAAATTAATTTGATTTTGCTCCTCTTGAAGAGGGCTAAGAATAAAGAGTATTGATAAATAAGAACTAAATAAATTATCTACAATTTTACAACCTTTTAAAAATTGACCATTATTTAGCTCTGCTTGATAAGAAATATTCTCAATATTTAAAGGTTTCGCGTAACTACCAAAATATAATGTATCCTCGTTTGAAAATAAAATTTTTGGACAATCAATCTCAGTAGTTTTTGAACGCGATAATGGATTTGAACTACATCCAATAAGCATTATAAAAACAAAAAAAAGATAAATATTTTTCACTATATGTATTAATTAATATAAATATATAAATATTATATAGACCTTAGATTGAAATGAAGCAATTATGATGATGCAAAAAGTTAATGTTTATTTAGCTGGACCTAGAGGTTTTTGTGCAGGAGTAGATAGGGCAATTCTAATGGTTGAAGAAGCATTAATAAAATATGGAAGCCCTATATATGTAAGGCATGAAATAGTTCATAATAAATATGTTGTTGAAGATCTTAAAAAACAAGGAGCAATATTTATTGATGAATTAGATGAAATTAAAGATTTTTCTAGGCCAGTAATTTTTTCGGCACATGGTGTTCCAAAATCAGTTCCTGAAAATGCTTTAAAACTCAATTTAATTTTTTTTGATGCGACTTGTCCCTTAGTAAGTAAAATCCATAGAGAAGTTGAAAACTTGGAACGCTTAAATGTTCCTATATTGTTAATTGGTCATCAAAATCATCCAGAAGTAGTTGGAACTATGGGTCAAATTAAATCTGAAATTTATTTAATAGAAAAAAAAGAAGATCTTTCTAAGCTACCATTTGATAATAATAAAAAAATTGCGTATGTCACTCAAACAACTCTATCAGTTGATGATACTCTTTCAATTATTAATGAAATTAAAAAAAAATTTTCAAATGTAATAGAACCTCGAAAAAAAGATATTTGCTATGCTACTACTAATAGACAAAATGCAGTAAAAAAAATAGCGGCGAAATGTGATATTTTTATTGTTATTGGAGCTAAAAATTCTTCTAATTCTTTGAGATTAGTAGAAGTGGCAAAACAATACGGTGCGAAAAAAAGTATTCTAGTAGAAAATGTAGAAGGTTTTGAACAAAAACAACTTATAAATATTAAAAATATAGGTATAACTGCTAGCGCTTCTGCTCCAGAAATTTTAGTACAAAATTTTATCAAATCTCTTAAAAAGAAATATAAAGTTGAGCTTATGGAACAACAATATATACCTGAAAATATAAATTTTAAAATTCCACAACAACTTAAAACAACAAACTAATCATGGCAGTTTATACCTATATCAGTAAAGATGAAATTGTAGATTTTTTGCAAAATTATAAAATTAAAAAACTCAAAAAATTTGAAGGTATTTTAGAAGGAGTAGAAAATTCTAATTATAAAATTATTACTTCTACGGAAAAATACATTCTAACTATATTTGAAAAAAGAGTTAACTCAAAAGATTTGCCTTTTTTCATTAACTTAAAAAATCATCTTGTATTAAAAAATTTTTATTGTCCAAAGCCTCTTGTTAATAATTTTGGTAAAAGTATAAATTATATAAAAAATAAACCATGCGTTTTAACATCTTATTTAGAAGGAAAAAAATTAGAGGATGTTAATAATGATCACTGTTATCAAGTAGGAAGTTCTCTTTCTTTATTACATCAAAAAACTCAAGATTTTCATGAATTTCGTAAAAATAGTATGGACTATAATCAGTGGGATAAAATTTTTTTAAAATGTAAAAAAACATCTAATAATAATTTTAATGATTTACTAGATTTAATTAAAAATGAACTTTCGTATCTAAAAAAAAATTGGCCAAAAAATTTACCTAAGGGCATTGTTCATGCCGATTTATTTAAAGATAATGTTTTTTTTACAAACAATAAAATTTCTGGATTTATAGACTTTTATTTTGCATGTAATGATTACTATGCTTACGATCTCGCAATAACTGCTAATGCTTGGTGTTTTGAAAAAAATAAAAGTTTTAATGAAAAAAAATTTTATAAGTTAATAGAGGGATATCAAAAAAATAGAAATATAACTAAAGAAGAAATCAATTATTTTCAAATTTTGTGTAGAGGGGCAGCAGTTCGGATTCTTATAACTCGATTACATGATGAATTATTTAAATCAGAAAATGATTATGTAGAGCCAAAAAATCCGATTGAATTTGCAGATATCCTTAAATTCCACCAAAATAATAATATCAAAGATTGTTTATGAATATAATTTCATACACTGATGGTGCATGTTCTGGTAATCCAGGAATAGGAGGATGGGGAGCTGTAATTATTGATGAAAAAAAGAAATTAATTTTTTTAAATGGTGGTTCAAAAGAAACTACTAATAATCAAATGGAGTTAACTGCAGTAATAAATGTTTTAAAATATTTCCAGGAAGCACAAAACATAACAATATACACTGATAGTAAATATGTTATGAATGGAATTGAATCATGGATTCTAAAATGGAAAAAAAATGGTTGGAAAACAGCTTCAAAAAAACCAGTTAAAAATAAAAGTTTATGGGAAGAACTTGATAAACAAAATATGAAACACTCAATAAAATGGAATTGGGTTAAAGGTCATGCGGGAGATAAGTATAATGAAATGGCTGACAATTTGGCTAGAAAGTATATTGAAAACCAATAATGCAATTTATTTTTTTTTAAAAATAATATTTATAATATTTATTTTTATTTCATTTAAAACTCTAGCAAAGGAAACATGGGTACTTGATAAAAATTTATCAACCATAAGTTTTGGAGTTCCAGTTTTAATGTTAAAAGATATAGTAGGAGAATTTAAAGAAATAGAAGGTTTGGTAGAAATAGATACAAAAAATAAAAAAGATAATAAAGCTATATTTTCAGTTAAAATTGATAGTATTGATATAAATTATATTGAATATAAAGAACTTTTAATGAGTGATACTTTTTTTAGTGCAAATAAATTTCCAATAGCACTTGTAGATACTGGTAAATTTTTTTATGAAGATGAAAAGCAAATGGATCTAGATGTTGAATTAAATATTAAAGGTTTAGAAAAAATAATTCCAATTAAGGTTGAAGTTTTGCAACTTGCTGAAGAACTGGTACAAATAAAAAGTAAACTTGAATTCTCAAGAACAGAATTTAACATAGGTACAGGAAAATGGTCATCAACAGCAATTTTAAGAGATAAAGCTTCAATAATAATTAATTTATTTTTATTTAAAAAATAGAGTAAAATTACAATGTAGCTCCAATAATCCAAGGATTGAATTCGTCATCTCCATATCCATTGATTTCACTCTTGGTAAGTTTACCTGAGGCAACATCAATAATTGAATTGAAAATCTTTTCTCCAACTTCTTTAATGTCTGATTCTCCATCCATAATTTTTCCAGCATTTATATCCATATCTTCGATTAAATTATTATACATGTTAGTGTTCGTTGCAATTTTAATACTAGGAGTAGGTTTAAATCCAAAGCAAGAACCTCTGCCTGTTGTAAAGCATATTATATTACTTCCAGACGCTACCTGTCCTGTTACTGATACAGGATCATAGCCAGGTGAGTCCATGTAATTAAAACCCTTTTCTTTAAGTGGTTCAGCATAATGTAAAACATCTTGCATAATAGAAGTTCCACTTTTTGCAACAGCACCTAAAGATTTTTCTAAAATTGTCGTCAAGCCTCCACGCTTGTTTCCTGGAGAAGGATTATTATCAAGGCTTCCTTCATTTACAGTAGTATAATGTTTCCACCAATCTAACTGTTTTTTTAGCTTATTGATAATATCTTTGTTTTTAGCTCTTTCCATTAATAAATGTTCAGCTCCATAAATTTCAGGTGTTTCAGCCAGAATTGTACTTCCACCATGTTTTACAATTAAATCAGAAGCAAATCCTAATGATGGATTGGCAGTTATGCCAGAATAGGAATCTGAACCACCGCACTGTAAAGCGACTGTTAGTTCTGAAATAGGTATTTTTGTCCGCTCAACAATATTTAGTTCAGGTAGCATTTCTAATATTTGTGAAGAAACTCTATTAATAATTTTTTTTGTGCCTCCTTCATCTTGAATATTCATATAAACTACACTGTCATCTTCATTTTTATCTTGATACAATGAAATTTGAGCACATTCACATCCAAGACCTATTACAAAAACTCTAATGAAATTAGGATGATGTTTAAAACCCTCAATTGTGTGATTAAAAATTTTCATACCATGGCCTCCAGTATTCATACCACATCCAGAAGAATGTTTTAAACAAACAGCTCCATCAATATTTTTAAATTCTTTTAACAAACTATTGCTATTTATTTTATCTGCTATCTTTTTTACAACTGTAGCAGAACAATTAACTGTACTTAATAAACCAATATAATTTCTAGTTCCTGATTTTCCATTTTTTCTCTTAAAACCATCAAAAAAAATAGGTAACTCGTTTCCTATTTTATTACTGCTTAAGTTTTTATTTTCAATTTGACGTTCAAACTCAGAAAATTTTAAATTATGAGAATGCACATGTTCTCCAGGCAAAATATCTTTAGCTGCTATTCCAATAATTTGACCATATTTATAAATAAAACTATTTTTATCTATCTTCGTTAAAGAAATTTTATGACCAAAAGGTATTGAATCAATTGAATTAAAACCTTCATTAATTTTTTTATTTGCTGGAATTTCCATTGAAGCTACAGCAACATTATCTTTGTTGTGTAATTTAATTATATTGTACATAATCTAAAAATTCTATACTTTAATGTAAAGGAGATCTTTGATCTATCAATTTTTTATTTTTTATATTTTGCCAAAATTCAAAAGAAATTTTTTGATTATAATTATTATAATTTTCCTCAACTTCAGCAACTGAGCCCATACCTAAAATAATGCTAGAAACTACTTCATTAGCAAGAGGAAACTGTAATGCTGCTTTTTTTAGTAAAATGTTTGAATTTTTGCATTCATCTTTTATTTTGTATGCTTTGTTTAACCAATATTCGGCTGATTCATAATCTTTAGGGTTTCTTACTAGGTGTTTCTTGGCATTTTCAAACCAATTTTCATCTAATTTTGTATAATCAAAAAAAGTATTTGGGCTTGGATCAATTAAAATGCCACTGTTAAAAACGCCACCTAAAACTAAGGAAATATTATTTTTTTTACATACTGGTATTAATTCATCCAAACTTGATTGATCTAAAAGAGTATATCGTCCAGCTAAAAGAAAACAATCAAAACATCCTTCTTTAGCTAAATCAACTAACATTTCGTTTTGATTCATTCCACAACCAAGCGCTTTTACTAATTTTTGATCTTTAAGTTTTATCATTGCTTTTATTGCACCTTTTTTGGCTTGATTAAGATGATCTGGGTGATTATCTGGATCATGAAGATGAAGAACATCAATATAATTTAAATTTAAACGCTTAAGACTTGCTTCAAATGATTTCATTACTCCATCATAAGTGAAATTAAAAATTGTATCTTTATGTGGATCCTGACCTTTAAATTTATCATTTGGAATATCTGTATCAACAACTAATCTTCCTACTTTTGTTGCTATAGAAAAATCATTACGATTTTTATCTTTTAAAAAATTTCCTAATCTCTGTTCTGCCATTCCAGATCCATATAATGGCGCTGTATCAAAATATCGAATTCCTATTGCCCAAGCTTTATCAAGTGTATCATAAGCTTGATTTGCACTTACTTCTATTGGCCAACCACCTATAGGTGCTGTACCCATACTTAATTCACTTATCATGAGATCAGTATTTCCTATTTTTCTTTTTTTTATCATTTAATATTTTAATATATGTATTATTTAATATTTAAATTAAATACATTTTATTTATCTTTTTATTGCTTAAATATATTTCTTTCCAATTTTTATACCTTTTTTCTAGTATACTTATTTTTTTATCACTAGGATTGAATATTTTTTTTACTTCTATTTCTTTCATTATTGATTTCTTATCAGTAATATTGTTATCAATAAACATTGCTAATCTTGCAACTCCTATTGCTGCACTAAATTCACTTTGATCGCAGACAGATAGTTTTTTGTTAATAATAGAAGCCAATAAATTAATCCAAAATGAACTTCTTGAACCTCCTCCAACCATTAATATTTGGGTAAAATTATTATTTACAGTTTCAATTGATTTTACTCCATCAAGTATCCCAAAAGAAACCCCTTCTAATACAGAATATTGTAAAGATGCTTTATCATTTGTTGTTTTTAGATAGTGAAAAGAACCTCTAACATGAGGATCATTATGAGGAGTTCTTTCTCCTGACATATAAGGCAAAAAATATGGTGCATTTAATACATTGTCAGATTGATCAGAAAAATTTTCAGCATTTTTAAGAGACTCTTCAATAGAATTTTCTGTAATTAAAGAAATCCAATCTAAACAATTACTTGCACTTAACATAACAGACATTAAGTGCCATTTGTTTGGCAAACAATGACAAAAAGAATGTACTGCTTTTTCAGTATTAGTTATAAAATTTGAAGTTGGTGTAAAAAAAACTCCTGATGTTCCTAAAGAAATAAAAGATTGTTTTTCTTGTATTATTCCCATTCCTGCAGCAGCAGCAGCATTATCACCTGCACCACCTACAACTATAACATTATTATCAAACTCATATTTTTTTCTAAACTTATTATTAAGAAAACCAGCTTCTTGGTTTCCTTCAATTAATTTTGGCATATTATTTTCAGTGAGGAATGAAGCTGCAAGTAGATTTTCTGACCATTTTCTGTTTTTTACATCCATCCATAAAGTTCCTGATGCATCAGACATTTCTGAAAAGAATTCACCTGTTAGATAATAACGCAAATAATCTTTTGGAAGTAAAACTTTAAAAATTTTATCAAAATTTTCTTTTTCATTTTTCCTTAACCAATTAATTTTAGGAGCAGTAAATCCTGGCATAGCAATATTTCCTGAAATTTTTCTCACATCATATTCTTGATTTTCAAATTCTTTACACTCAACAAAAGCTCTTGTATCGTTCCATAGTATGCACGGTCTAATAATTTTACCTTTTCTATCAATAAGCGTTGCTCCATGCATATGACCTGAAATGCCTATTGAAATAACTGATTTAAATTCTTTTGGTGATGATTTTTTTAAAATATCTAAACATTTCTCAGTAGCTAAGATCCATTCTTTGGGATTTTGTTCATTGTATCCATCTTTAGGAGTTTGTGTAGATAAGCTACAATGAGCATTAGACAAAATTTCTTGCTTATGATTTATTAAAATCATTTTTACTGAAGAAGTCCCTAAATCAATTCCAATATACATATTATGGAGAAAGCAAAACCTTCATAGAATTATCACTCATAGCAGTTTTCATTGCATCATGAATTTCATTAATTTTGTACTCGTGAGAAATAATTTTGCTCCACGGAAATTGATTTATTGTTCTTTCAAGTAATTTTATACTTGGATAATACTGTGAAATTTCATCACCACCTACACCCATTACTCTAGCACTTTTTTCTAGTATATGTTTATGAGGATTGATTGGAATATCATGCGAATTAGAAAAAATACCAACTTCTATTACCATTCCTCCCTCTCTAATTAATTCCAGAGCAATTCCAAATCCTTCAGCAACTCCACTACAGTCTACTACTAGATCTACCCCAACATTATCAGTAATTTTATTAATATTATCTTTAATTTCTTCCTTATTTGAACTGTTAATTACATCAGTGGCTCCAAAACTTTTGGCAATAGATGTTCTAAATTTACTAGGATCTATTGATATTAATCTTCCTGCAGCTAATAAATTTGATTTTATAAGATGAAATAAACCTATAGGCCCAGTACCTAGAATTGCAACTGTATCCCCAGAACTAAAAGGTTCCCATTCAGAAGACCATTGTCTAGCTTTATCTAAACAAGCAGTCACTGATAAAGGTTCAATAAACGCTCCAAATTTTGGATTAAGATTTTCTGGAAATTTAAATAGATGACTGCCAGGAAGAATATAGAGATACTCACTCCAACCTCCAAAAATATGTGGTGCTTTTCCAGCTCCTATGTTGTTTCCATAATCTAATTTACATTCACAATAGTAATAAGGTCTATTGTTTCTGCATGCAAAACATTGTCCACAAGATATATTGGGCGCAGGGACAACTCTATCACCAACTTTAAGAATATTACCATCATGGTCAAAAATTTCACCAGAAATTTCTTCAATAACCCCTACGTTTTCGTGTCCTTGAATGACTGGTAGAGGTATTGGTCGGCCTCCTTTTTGTTCAAAAAAACCTTCAAAAGAATGCTTATCTGTTCCACATATGCCTGAATATTCCATTTTTATTATGGCGCATCCCTTTTCTAATTCAGGGTACGGGTACTCTTTTAAAGTTAGAACTTCTTTAGCCTCTAAAGTAACGGCTCTGACTTTTCTATTTTTACCTCGCATATTCCTTTGGATCTTAATAAAACTACAAATTTTTACAACATTTAAAAAAATAAATTAGTAATGAGTATAAATAAACTTATAGAAATCTTTTTTTAGATTTATATCTCCATTTAATACCTGAGTCATTAGAACAGCTGAAATGTTTTTAGTATGATCAACTAAAAAATACGTTGAAGCTGCTCCTGACCAACCAAACTCTCCTAAAGTACCCAAATTATTGTTTTTCTTAAGATCTATAAGAGTTCTAAAACCCAATCCCCAACCATATCCTTCTAAATCATTAGAGTAATTTTCATCTTTAATTGTTGCAACACTTGATATTTCTATTGGAAAAAATTTTTCATTAAGATGATTTTTTTTCATATAATCTATAGTATTTTTGCTAATTATCTCTTGTCCATCTTTAGTTTTTCCTGAATGCAACATCTCAACAAAAATCATAAAATCTTTAGCAGTTGAATATAAACCATGGCCACCTCTAGCAAAATTTTGGTTATGTAATGGGTGTCCAAAATTTGCAATTTTCTGAGGTTCCAAAATATTTTCAGTTAAAGTATTACTTAAATGATTAAACTCATAAGAGTGCATTAATCGTTTTAAATTTTCTTTAGGTAGACAAAAACTAGTATCATTCATTTCAAGTGGTTCAAAAATTTGATCATGTAATATTTTTTGTAAAAATTTTCCTTCTACAATCTCTAAAATTCTTGCTAAAACATCCATTGAAACTGAATAAAGCCATTTTGTAGAAGGTTCAAATAATAGAGGTAAAGTTGATAATAGTTTTACTTCTTCTTCTAAAGTAGAAGTAACTGAGCCAAAAAGATTAATCTGATCATATTTAATAGCTAGAGGATCATCTAAAAAATTATAAGAAAAACCAGCAGTATGCAGAAGCAGATCTTTTATAGTAGGTTTATTTTTTAAAGGTATAGTATCTAATATTTTGGAGTCAACTATTTTTAATACTTCCAAATCTGAAAATTCTGGCAAATAAATATCAATTAGATCATTTAAATTTATTTTTTCTTTTTCTAACAATTGCATTGTAGCAACAGCAATAACTGGTTTTGTCATAGACCAAATACGATAGATTGTATCAGATTTTAATAAATCTTTATTTTCTAAATTTTTATAACCAAGCGTACCTTCATAGATTTTATTATTATTTACAATTTTCCATTGAATACCTGGGTATTTTTTTCTCTCTATATATTTAGAGAAAATATCTTTTAAATTTTGCATATTAATAATTAATTATTAGATTATTTTATTCAGAAAGTTCTCTAATTTTCTTAACTAGTTCATTATTAATTTTACGCGATCCGGTGTCTTTTCTATTTTTATGTCTCCTTTGTCCAGGTAATCGAACACCTTCCATAGATTCCATTTTTTTAAAAAATTGTTCTGCATGATCATTCCAATTATTCCCTGCAATTAATTCAGGAGATAAAGCCATAATAAATTCACCACCTCTAGCTGGTCCACCATCTTTATTATCTTTTTTTTCTGCTTCAAAACTAAACATATCTCCAACTAAACCTGCAGCCAAGAGCTCCACCATCATTGCAATTGCTGAACCTTTATAACCCCCAAAAGGCAAAAGTACTCCACCATTTGCAATTTCTGATGGATCCTCAGTATCTTTACCTTCCTTATTTAAACCTGTTCCATAAGGAACCTTATGACCATCTCTTGCGGCAACTTGAACCTCACCCATTGCCATACTGGCAGTTGCCATATCATAGACAACTGGTGAATTGTTCTTTCTTGGCCATGCAAAAGAAATAGGATTAGTACCGAATAATGGTTTTATAGCTCCAGCTGGAGCAACGCTAGGCATATAGGCTGTGCATGCTATGCCAACTAGATTTTTTTCAGCTAATGATTCAGTTTCATGCCATAAAGCTGCAAAATGGTGAGTATTTTTTATGGTCAAAACTCCAATTCCGTGTTTGCTAGCAACTTCAGATAAAATAGGAATTCCAAATTGAATTGCAGTTGGTGCAAAACCTCGATCACCATCAACTCTTATAATATTTTGTGTGAGTAGCTGTTTTGATGGACGCGCATTACCATTTACTTTTCCACTACGTAAAGAAGCTACATATCCTGGTATGCGAAATAGTCCATGAGAAACGCTACCATCTCTTTCTGCAAAGGTTACAGTGTTTGCGACAGACTCGCTATTTAAATCATCACAACCATTTTTTATAAGCGTTTTTTTTGCTAAAGAGTATATTTCTTGAAGAGATAAAGAAGTTATAGTCATATTTTCACTTATTTTTTTTTCTTGATTTTGTTATAATGTATCCAATTACATGAAAAATAGTATTTTGCAAAAAGAACTTACTTCTATACTTGGTAATAGACTCACAACATCTGAATCTATAAGAAAAAACTATTCTAGAGGAGAGGATGTTTTTGATCCAGTTTTATCACAAGCAGTAGTTTTTCCAAACGATAATGAAGAAATATCAAATATAGTAAAATTATGTAATAAACACAAAGTTCCAATTGTAACTTTTGGTACAGGAACTTCTTTAGAAGGAAATGCTCTTGGCAATAATGAAGGCATAACTCTTTCATTAGAAAATTTTAATAAAATTTTACGTATTAATGAAGAAGATTTTGATTGTAGAGTTCAAGCATATGTGACTCGAAAACAGTTAGATCAAGAACTAAAAGATAAAGGATTATTTTTTCCTATTGACCCAGGTGCTGATGCTTCAATTGGAGGTATGGCATCTACTTCTGCCTCAGGTACAATGGCAGTAAGATATGGCACAATGAAAACAGTTGTATTAGGGTTAACTCTGGTATTGCCAAATGGTGAAGTAATAAAAACAGGTACAAGAACTAAAAAAACATCAGCAGGATATAATTTAACTAATCTTTTTATTGGTTCTGAGGGAACTCTGGGTATTATTACAGAAGTTCATCTTCGTCTTTTTCCAATACCAGATAATATAAGAAGTGCTGTATGTCATTTTCCTGATCTAGAGTCTGCAGTTTTAACTGCTCAAGAGATTATACAATATGGTATTCCTATTGCCAGAATTGAAATGCTTAACGCTGATCAAATGGAGATAAGTATAAATTACTCAAATTTAAAAAATATGGAAAAAAAACCTACATTATTTTTTGAATTTCATGGCAGTGAAATTTCAAATCAGGAGAATATTAAAATAGTTGAAGAGATATCCAAAAATAATAAAGGTACTGAATTTAAATGGGCAGAGTCAACTGAAGATAGAAATAAGCTATGGAAAGCGAGGCATGATGTTTATTATTCTGTAAAAGCTCTTAAAAATAATATTAAGGTTTATACAACAGATGTTTGTGTACCTATATCAAATTTAGTTGAATGTATAAAATTTGCAGAAAATGAAATTAGAAATTATGGTTTAAAAGCTCCAATAATTGGCCATGTAGGAGATGGAAATTTTCATTCAACAATTGTTTATGATCCTAGCAAAAAAGAAGATTATGAAATTATTAGAAATTTTAGTGACAAATTAGTTGAAAAAGCTCTATCCCTTGAAGGAACAGTTACTGGGGAGCATGGTATTGGAATTCAAAAAAAACCATATCTAGTAAAACAACATCCTGATAATATTAAATTAATGAAATCAATTAAAAAAACAATTGATCCTAATAATATCTTTAATCCTGGTAAGGTGATTGATTTAAATTAAAAATTACTTTTTATTTTTTCAAATTTTTTAAATATTTCTTCTTCAGAAAGTAACTCAGATAAAATCATACCATCTGGATATTTTTTACTATAAATTATATTAAAAGGAATACCAAAACGTTGATTTTGTTGGAGAAATTTTTCTATACTATCATTAGGTTTAGTCCAGTCACCTCTAACTTTAATAACATTATTTTTAACAAATAATTCTTTAATTGTTTTTTTATTTAAAACATTAATTTTATTGAACTGACATGTAGTACACCAATCAGCTGTGATATCAACAAACACAATTTCATTTTCATTAACAAGTTTTTCTATGTTAGTACTACTTATATCTTTCCAGTCAGTAAATTCTTTTGCTGGATATTGGTTAAATGAAAAAAATAAAGGTAAGCAGAAAAACACTAAACCTGAAATAATCAAAATAAAATTTCTATATTTCAAAAATTTTAATAAGATCAAAGTAAATAAAAATAAAAAAATAGAAAAAATAATAAAAAAATAATTAAAGTGTTTAAGTAGAATGCTTCCAATCCAAAGTAATGTTAGTAATAATAAAAAACCTAAAAAATATTTTAAATAAATCATCCATTTTCCAGGTTTAGGTAAAAGCTTTAAAATCTTAGGAAAAAATGCAACTAAAATATAAGGTAAAGCCATGCCAATACCTAAAAAAATAAATATAGATATCATTACTAAAGATGATTGTGTGAAAGCATAAGTAAGAGCCGTACCTAGAAAAGGAGCTGAACATGGTGTGGCCATTATTGTGGCAAAGAAACCTATAAAAAAATCTCTTCCAAAATTGTTTTCTTGAAGTTTAATTATTATATTATTGTTTAAAAATTTTGGTGTATTAAAATTATATAATCCGAATAAATTAAATGAAAAAACAGATAAAATAAATCCTATAATCATTAAAAATAGAGGTTGCTGAAATTGAATTCCCCATCCAATACTTACACCTAATTCTCTCAATAAAATCATTGAAATTCCCAACAAAACATAAGAAAATACTATACCTAAAGATGTATTAATAAAACTTAATCTAATTGAAGATAATTGACTAGTATTCTTTAAAATAGAAAGTAACTTGATTGATAGAACTGGTAAAACACACGGCATAAAATTTAATATCAGTCCTCCTAAAAGAGAAATTAAAATAATTAAAAAATAAGTATTGCCGAAATAAATATTTTTATTTTCCATAGATAAATTTTCATTAAAAACAAAACTATTGTTTTTATCTACAACTGTGAATTCAGCATATATATTATTTTTTGAAACTAATTTTTTATCAAAAATAAAATTAGACATTATAGTTTTAGAGCTAGGATTAATTGAAATTTGTGGTTCAATAACTGGAAGACCTAACTTTGTATGTAAAAAAATTTTTGGATCATAAAAAATATCCTTAGCTTCTAATTTAAATTGGAAAGAAACATAATCTCTATCTGAATAAATATTAGCCTCAACATTTTTAACAAAACTGCTTTCATTAAATTCATTTGGTAACTTTGATAAAGCCTTTTCAAAATTATATAAATGTTGTGTTGTTTTAGCTTTGCCTGCAGGGATAAATAATTCAAGGTATGCTCTTCCAGGTATGCATATATCTTTACATGTCAAATAATTTATATTTAAAATAATTGAAGTAGAGGATAAAGGGTCTTCCAAAACTATATGGATTGGAAAAATTATATTTTCTTTATACCCAATCGAGTTGATATCTAATATTTGAAAATATTCTGGGATTGGCCATTTAATCTCTAAAGATTTAATATTTTTAGAATTACTCCAATCAACTTCTTGAGGGAAACCACCTTCTCCTGGTGATTTCCAATATGTTTTCCAATCTTTATTAAGTTTGTATTCAAGTCCAATATATAAATCATTTAAATCATTGTTTTTTGTTAAAGGCGAAATTAATCTAACTTGTGACTCAGAACTTATGCTCCAGTCACTTTCTAAAGACATAGATTCTGTAAAGAAAAAAACAAAAAAAAGAAAAAATATGTTTTTTAAGTAATGTAACATTAATTAACTTTGCTCTTTAATTTAATATGTTATTTATATAATTATTATAGATGAAATATTATAATTAACACTTATATAAATAATATATGGATTTAACAGGTCAAATAATTGTTTCAATGCCTTCATTAGAAGATGAAAGGTTTTTTAAGACAGTTATATATATATGTGCTCACTCCAAAGAAGGTTCTATGGGTATTATTATTAATAAAAAAATAGATTATGATCTTTATCCTGATTTATTAGAACAATTGGGCATTGATAAGCCATTAGATAAAAAAAAGTTATTTGTTAGATATGGTGGTCCTGTCGAAAGTGGCAGGGGATTTGTTCTGCACTCTGACGATATGGTTCGCCAAGAAACAATTAATATAGATAAAGGAGTAGCTCTAACAAGTACTGTAGATTTTTTTGAAGACTTAGCTAAAGGCAAAGGTCCAAAAAATAGTATTTTAGCCCTAGGTTATGCTGGCTGGGGTCCTGGTCAATTAGAATCAGAAATTATGCATAACAGCTGGATGTCACTTTCAGTTGATACTAGTTTTCTCTTTGATGATGAAGTTTCTCATAAATGGAATCAAGCCTTTAAAATACTTGGAGTAGATCCATCTAATTTATCTACAAAATCTGGTAAAGCTTAAATATTATATTTAACGCAAAACAGCAGCAATATTTCCACCATCTACAGTTATAACGTCACCTGTTGTTTTTTTAGCTTTAGCTAAGTAAATAAAAGCTTTAGCAACATCTTCTGCTAAAATTTCTGTTTTTAAGAGATTTCCAGACATATAATCTTTTTGACTTAAGTTTCTTGCTTTAGCTCTAGATGCTATCATATCTTTTGTTAAAATGCCTGATTTTATTTTATCAGCATTTACCCCATTAGCCCTGATGCCATACTTACCATACTCCAAGGTATATTGACGCATTAGAAATAATGTAGAGGCTTTGGGTAATCCATAAGGTCCAAAATTATTGCCAGGGTTAATTGACTGTTTTGAAATATTATATAATAAAACACCCCCAGTATTTTGATTTTTCATGATTCCAATTGACTCTTGGGATAAATATTGATGAGCGTAAAAATTTAAATCAAAACTTTCTTTTATTGTTTTGTCTGAAACGGTACCAATTTCTCCTTGCCATGCTGCACCTGCGTTAGAAATTAATATATCCACACCTCCATATAATTTTTTAATTTGATTAAATGCTTTCCTTACATTAATTTGATTGGTTACATCACAATTAATTATTGTTGCAGTTTTTTTTATTTCATCTGGAGCATTATCAATATTTGAAAAATTATTTTCTAAAAGAATAACTTCAGATCCTTCAAGTAAAAATTCTTTAGCTATTGCTAAACCAATTGCACCACATCCCCCACTTACTACGGTTATATTACCTGTCAAACTAGCTCTTTTTAATGTTTTTAATTTTGCTTGTTCTAAAGGCCAATATTCTACTTTAAATATTTCTTTAGCAGGAATAGATTTAAATCTTCCTAATGATTCAGCGCTAGAAATTACATCAACTGTAACTTCAGCTAGATCTGAAGCAATCTTAGCTTCTTTTTTAGATCTTCCAATTCCTATGATTCCAAAATTTGGTATATAAATTAGTCTCGGATTAGGATCTAGTTCTATTGGTTTTGCAACAAATCTTTTATTTTTTAAAAAATAATTATGATAGTCTTTTTTAAACTTATCAATTTCTTTGTTTATAAAACTATTTAAATTTTCTTTTTTTATATTATTCAAATTAAGTATTAATGGTTTTGACTTAGTTCTTATTACATGATCTGGTGTGACGGGCCCTCTTGATGAGTATTCTTTTAAATTAGGATGACTTAAATATTTCAATATTTTATCATTAACTCTTAAATCAAGTATCCATTTTGTATATGTGCCATCTTTTTCCTTAATTGATAAATTTTTTCTTATTAAAGGAAAGAGATCATTTATAATATTCGTTGATAATTTCTTATTTAATATTTTCCTATTTAAAATTTTATTTTTAACTGAATTTATTTTTTTTTCTGCTATGGAAACCAAATTAATCATACGATCATAACTTTGTTTAGCATCATTACCAAATGTAAAAATACCATGTTTTAGTAATATTAAGCCTATTACATCATCATTTTGTTTAAAAATTTCATCAGATAATTTTGCCAAATCAAAACCTGGAATAATATATGGAACAATTCCAACCTTTTGACCAAAAGTATTTTTACAAATTTGAATATCGTTTGGTTGATCTATTAAACCAAGAATAGCGCTTGAATGAGTATGATCAACATATTTATAAGGAAGAAAAGCATGTAATAAAGTTTCAACAGAGGGGTTGGGAGATTGAGAATTTATTAAGCTTTTTCTTTGAAGATTGACCATTTGAAAATCATCTAATTTCTTTAAATTTTTAGTTTTTAATAAAGAGTCTAATTCTACTGCTGGCAGTCCTGGGTGATCTATAGTACCCATATCCCAGCCACTCCCTTTAATATGCATTACATCTATATTTTTACTAAAAATATTTTTATATGTTGTTTTCATTGAAGTATTGCCACCTCCATGAAGAACTAAATCTTTTTCTCTTCCCAATAAATGTGTTGTATAAATTCTTAATGCTAATTCTTTAGAAATATTTTTCTTTTTGTAATAACTAATATATTTTTTAGCCTCTAAGTTGCTCCATTTATTTTTCATATTTACCTTATAAGTATATTAAATTTTATTTTAATATAATTATTTAATATTTAATGTACTCATTTTATTAATTGTATCATCAAAATCAATAATTCCTGCATCAGATCCTAAACCTGTAGCAACCAAACCCGAAGTCATGGCAGCAAATTTTAGAGATTTCTCTAAATCAAAATCTTTTGCAAGAGCAGTAATCATTCCAGCATCAAAAGCATCTCCACAGCCAGTTGTATCTTTAACTTCAATATCAAATGCTGGTGTTTTTATATATTCATCTTTGCTGATAAAAACTGATCCCTCTGCTCCCATAGTAAAAACACAATTTTTTGCTCCATTATCAATGAAAAATTTTGCTATATCTTTAGGATCTTTTAAATTACTTAAATCTATAGCCTCTTCAATACTTGGCATAAAATAATCAATATAAGGTAGTAATGGTTTAACAATATTTATAGTTTGATCATTGGTTGCGATTAAATCAAATGTTGTGATACAATTATTTTCTTTAGCTTCTTTTAATAATTCAATAGATAATGGACCATCCATTTTGTTTAATAATCCTGTTCCACCCAAATGCAAAACTTTACAGTCAAAAATATTAAACTTTTCTTTTGTAGGAGGTAAAAAATGATCTGAGGCACCTCGTAAATGTAAGGCTGGTCTTTCTCCATTTGGTCGAACATTTAAAATGGTTGAAGAAGTTGGAACGCCTTCTATTCTTTGAAAAGCTGAGACATCTACACCAAATTTTTCCAAAACAGAAACAACAAAATCAGCTTTTTCATCATTTCCTACTGCTCCAACCGCCAAAGTTTTTAAACCAAGTTTAGCACAATCAATAATTGTACCCCCAGCGGTACCAGCAACTGTTAATCTTAACTCTTCAATAAATTCTACATTACCACCATCAGGTATTTTAGAAATTGGTCTACCAAGTACATCTAAAATGTAGAGACCGACTATACTTGCATCATATTTTTTTGAAGTCATATAATTACTTTAATTGACTCTCAATTTCTTTTAAATGTTTAATTGATAATTCAGTGTATCTATCTTTAAATTCCTCAGCTTTTCCACCTCTAATACAAGCAAAAGGATCTGAAACTGCAGGTATTAACTCCATAGTAAGATATCCAGAAAAATTAATATCTTTTAAAGTTTGTAAAATTGGCAAGAAATCTGTATGTCCTTGACCTGGAGCTGCCCTGTTAGAGTCTGCCATATGAGTATGATTTAGTTTTGATCCAGTTTGACGATAAGCTTCAGAAATATTTTTCTCATCAATAGACATATGAAAAGTATCTCCATGTATTCCTGCATTTTTTAAATCCAATTCATCTAAAATACTTACTGCTTGTTCTAATCTGTTAAAAAAATATGTTTCGTATCTATTCCAAGGCTCTATTGAAATATTAACACCATTTTTATCAGCATACTCACCAACTGTTTGGATATTTTCTATTGCCCATTTGCGTTCATCTTCTTCAGAAGCAAGAGGATGCATTTTTCCAACGGGGGATGGCGCAACAATAAAAGTATCTGCTGCAACTTCAGCAGTCATATCAGCAATTTGTTTGCAATAATTTATAGCTTTTTCTCTTTCTGATTTTTCGGAATGTACTAAATCCCGACCTTCCATAAATATAGAACAAATAGAACTGACCTTTATTCCTTTATCGGCATTTATTTTATTAACTTCTTTAAAGTTATACCAATCAGGCTCACCAACAAGTTCGATAGCATCATAACCAAATTTTGAAACTCTTGATGCCTGAGTTAAATAATCTTCACCAGTATATACAATAGTATTATATGAATATTTAAATCCCATTTTATTATTTCCTCCAATAATTATAAATCCACATTAGTTTTTTCCCACTGACGAGATTTTCCTGAATTAATAACAGCCTCACAAACTTTTTGAGTTTGAAGAGCATTTTTAAAATCTGGCTGTGCTTTTTTATCTGAGTCAACTGATGCTAAAAAATCTGCTACTCCATGAGTAAATGAATGTTCAAAGCCAATGTTTAATCCTGGAACCCACCATTTATCCATGTAAGGCTGATCTCCATCTGTAACATGAATATCGCGCCAACCTCTAACTATTGATTCATCATTATGATCAAAATATTTCAAACGATGAAGATCATGCAAATCCCAAGAAATTGATGAGTTTTCACCATTGATTTCAAAAGTATAAAGTGCTTTGTGACCTCTGGCGTAACGGGTTGATTCAAATATTGCTAAAGAACCATTTTCAAATTTAGCTAAAAAAGCACATGCATCATCAATTTCAACTTTTTCAACTTTTCCTGAAATATTGTGTTGTCTTTCTTTTATGAAAGTCTCAGTCATTGCGCTTACTTCAACTATTGATCCATTTAACCACATTGCTGTATCAATACAATGCGCTAATAAATCTCCAGTAACTCCACTTCCTGCTACATTAACATCTAATCTCCATAAGCCTTCTCCTCCTTGGGGTAAATCACTAGAGATAGTCCAATCTTGAAGAAAATTTGCTCTGTAATGAAAAATTTTACCTAACGACCCTTTATCAATAATATTTTTTGCAAGAGTCACGGCTGGTATTCTTCTATAGTTATACCAAACCATATTTGGAACCCCAGCTTTTTCAACAGCTGCTACCATTTCTTCTCCTTCAGCAACATTCATAGATAAAGGTTTTTCTGTAAGTACCCATTTGCCGTTTTGAGCTGCTGCTACTGCAATTTCTTTGTGCATATTATTTGGAGCACAAATATCAATTAAGTCTACGTCCTTACTTTCAACTACTTTTCGCCAATCTGATTCAACTTGATCATATCCCCAATTGTTAGCAAACTGTTTTGCTCTTTCTTCATTTCTTGCACAAAAAACTTTTAATTCAGGCTGGTACGGTAAATCAGGAAAAAATCTAGAAGCCTGTCTGTAAGCATTTGAATGAGCTTTTCCCATAAAACCATAACCAATCATTCCAACTTTTATTTTTTTTGACATTCTATCTCCTTAGTAATTAAAATTTTAACCATTGACCTCCCTTAGTGGAAGATTCAACTACTGTTGAAATAAATTTTACACCTTTAATACCGTCACTAATATTAGGAACTAATAAAGACTGTGGATCAGGATCTCTCTTTTCTTTTTTTGCATTAATCTGTTCAGCAAAATCACTATATAGATTTGCAAACCCCTCTAGATATCCTTCAGGATGGCCTGGTGGAATTCTTGTTACTCTGTTTGCTGTATCTAATGTTCCAAAACCTGATCTTCGTATAGTTTGTTTAGGAGAGCCATAAATATCTAAAATTAAATAATTTGGATTTTCTTGTTCCCACTCTAGACCTCCATCCTCACCATAAACTCTAATCTTTAGAGCATTTTCATTCCCAGGTGCAACTTGTGAAGACCATAACATACCTTTAATATTGTCTTTATATCTTAGTAACACATGAGCATTATCATCATTTTTTCTATCTTTAATAAAACTACTTAAATCTGCACAAAGTTCATCTAAATCTACTCCAGTAATAAAATCAGCTAAATTAAATGCATGACTACCTATATCACCAATACATCCTCCTGCTCCTGCCTTACTTGGATCAGTTCGCCATGAAGCTTGTTTATTTCCCGGAGAATTTGTTGCAGATTCCAAAGGAGTCGTTAACCAGTCTTGTGGATACTCAACTTGAATTACTCTAATTTTTCCTATTTTTCCTGAACGACAAATCTCTCTTGCTTGTCTTACCATAGGATAACCAGTATAATTATGAGTTAAGGCGAATAATGCTTTAGAGTCTTCTACTGCCTTTAAAAACTTTTCTGCGTCATCTAAATTATGAGTAAGGGGTTTATCACAAATTACATGTATTCCTTTTGACAAAAAACATTCTGCAACTGGAAAATGTAGATGATTTGGAGTCACTATTGATACTGCTTCAATACCATCTTCACGAGATGATTCTTTTTCTGCCATTTCAGTATATGAAGAATATGATCTTTCCTCTGAAATTCCTATCTCTAAAGCTGATGACTTAGAAGTATCTGGGTTGCTCGTCAAAGCTCCAGCAACTAAATTATATTTGTTATCTAAGCGAGCAGCGATCCTATGCACAGATCCAATAAAAGCACCTTGGCCACCTCCAACCATACCAAGTCTAATTCTGCTCAATTTCCCCTCCTGATTAAATAAAAAAGTTATCCTGACACAAATTAAAAACCAATAAACAATTTTTATATAATTATTATTTTAAAATATGTTTTTTTTTGGTTTAATAAATACCTATTTTGAGTCGAGTTTATTAATTTTTTCAACTTTTGGAAGTGATTTTCCTCCTTGAAAGTCATTTTCGAGCCAAATATCTACAAGTTTTTTTCCAACCTCTTTACCAGTTATTAAACCTCCAAGAGTTACAACCTGTGCATTGTTACTAGCTATAGCTCTCTCAGCCGTATACGGGTCGTTTATACAGACTGCTCTAACTCCCGGTATTTTATTGGCTACAATAGCCATTCCAGCACCAGTACCACAACATAATATTCCTCTATTTGAGTCTCCGTTGGCTATTTTTCTTGCTAATTTTTCGCCTACATCTGGATAATCAACGGGTTCATTATTATCAACTCCAATATCTTCAACTTTAAAGCCTTTTTCTTCAAGATGATCTCTAAGTGTATCCTTAAGAGATAGTCCTAAATGATCCGCACCAATTAATATAATATTATCTTTCATAAATTTAATTATACAATATTTATTGCATTATTCATTAAAAATTGATTAAATTAAACTATGGTTTTTAAAAAAATAATAAATGACCCCTATAAGGTTGTTGATGAAATGGTTGAAGGAATTGTTTTAGCTCATCATGATATTTTAAAATTCGCAAATAATAATAAAAGAGCAGTTGTTAGAAAAGATGCTCCCATTAAAGATAAAGTTGGAATATTGATTGGTGGTGGCTCAGGTCATGAACCAGCTTTTTTAGGTTATGTTGGAAAAGGACTTGCAGATGGAGCAGCAATAGGCAATGTATTTGCATCACCTTCTCCTGATCCTATTGTTGATGCAACAAAAGCTATCAATGGTGGCAAAGGTGTAGTTTATATGTATGGTAATTATGCAGGAGACATAATGAATTTTGATATGGCTGCAGAATTATGTGCTGTTGAAGATATTCCTGTTAAAACTATTCTTGTAACGGATGATATAGCTTCAGCTCCACTAGAAAATAAAAAGGATAGAAGAGGCGTAGCTGGTGATTTTTATGTTTTTAAAATTGCAGGTGCAGCAGCAGATAAAGGCATGGATATTGATGAAGTTTGCCGTTTAGCTGAAAAAGCAAATGATTATACTTTATCTATGGGTGTTGCATTAGCACCATGCTCGCTTCCACATACTTTAGAGCCAAGTTTTGTTCTAGAAGATAATGAAATGGAAATAGGGCTTGGCATCCATGGAGAAGCAGGTGTGCGTAAAGGAGATATTAAAACTGCTGATGAAATTACCACAGAATTAATGGATATAATACTTAAAGAAATTGGAGATACATCAAAAGTATCAGTGCTCGTTAATGGTTTAGGCTCAACTCCATTAATGGAATTATATATAATGTATAAAAAAGTTCATGAAATTTTAAATAAGAACAAAATTGAAATTCATAGTTCTTTTGTAGGAGAATATGTAACTTCATTAGAAATGAATGGCGCCTCTATTACTCTATTGAAACTTGATGAAGAAATTCAATCATTATTAGAAAATCCTGCCCATTGTTCTATGTTTAGAGTTTAGTGCATTAATGCTTTGGGTCGGTACAAGCTGGAAAATGAATCATGATTTGCCAGCATCCCAGAAATATATCCAAACATTAATTAATAATTCAAGATTACTTAAAAATACAAAAATAAATTTTTTTGTTATTCCTCCATTTACTTCACTAATGATGTTTAAAGATTTTAAAAAAAAATTACCTATAATTTATGGTGCGCAAAATATGCACTGGGAAGAAAGTGGTCCATATACTGGGGAAATTTCAGCATCTATGCTAAAGTCTTGTGGTTGTAAACTAGTTGAGATTGGTCATTCTGAAAGAATAAAGTTTTTTAATGAAAATTTTTTACTAATTAATAAAAAAATAAAGTTAGCTCTTAAGTATGATCTAATTCCTTTGGTTTGTATCGGAGAAAAAAAATTTGAAAAAAATTTATTAGAAAGAAAAAAAATTTTAAAAAAACAATTAGATTATATTTTTAAAAAAATTAAAACAAATAAAAAATTAATTGTAGCTTATGAACCAATATGGGCAATTGGAAAGAATAAAAAAGCTGCAAATATTGATTATTGTAATGAATCTATGCAATATATTAAAAATATTCTTTCAAAAAAAATATATAAAATAAGTGTTATTTATGGGGGCAGTGTTGATGAAAAAAATTATACTGAATTTGTAAAAAGCAAGTTTATTGATGGTATTTTTATTGGACGCGCAGCTCTAAAAGTAGACAATTTTTTAAAAATTTGTAAAGAGGTATCAAAATTATGAAAGAAAAAATTAATACTGAAGATTTTATAAAAATCATTAATGATATTTGTGATAGAATTGAAGAGTCTAAAGACTATTTATCTGAACTCGATAGAGCTATCGGTGATGGAGATCATGGAGTAACTATGAGTATTGGTTGGACAGCAGTTAAAAATCAATTGAACGAAATTAATCCTCAGGACGGTTTTCAAAAAATTTGCACTCAGATAGCAAGCAGTTTCCTTAGTGCTGTTGGTGCTTCTGCCGGACCACTTTATGCAACTGCTTTAATAAGAGGTGGTATGGCTATCAAAGATGTTGATGATGTTGATGCTAACAACTTTTCTCTATTTTTAGATGCTGCGGCAAAAGGAATTAAAGATAGAGGCAAGGCAGATCTGGGTGATAAAACAATGTTAGATGTTTGGTTGCCAGCAGCTGACGAAATGAAAAATCAAGTAGCCAAAGGAAATAACTTAATAAATTCGCTAGAAGCCACTGTTAAAACTGCTGAAAATTCAATGAATCAAACTAAAGAGCTTATTTCTAAAAAAGGTCGCTCAAGTAAACTAGGTGAAAGAAGTAAAGGACATATAGATCCAGGTGCTGCATCTTCTTATATAATTATTAACTCTATTTACTTATCAATAAAAAACTTCGAATAATTTGATGATATCTTCTAAAGAGAATATTGGAATTTTTTTTGGAATTTTAGCATTTTTTCTTTTTGCAACTACAGATGTTGCTCAAAAATATGCAACAATCTATCATTCTGTTTTCCAAATAATGCTTTTTAGATATTTATTTCTTTTAATTATTTCATTAATTGAAGCAAAAAGAAAAAAGAATCAGCAAGTTTGGAAAACTAAAAATTTAAAAATGCAACTTTTAAGATCTCTTTCTTCAATTTTAGAAACAGCATTTTTTGTTACTTCATTTAAATATTTACCTTTGGGAGATGCTCATAGTGTTGCAGCATTATCTCCAATTATAGTTGTTGCGTTATCAATCATTTTTCTAAAAGAATTTGTTGATAAAAAAATTTGGTTTGCAATATTTTTTGGGTTTGTTGGTGTTTTGATTATTTTAAGACCAGGATTTGAAGTTTTTAGTTTTAAAGCTCTACTTCCTTTAGGTGCTGCTTTAGGTTTTGCAGTATATCAAATATTAACAAAAAAAGTTTCAGAATATGATTCAGATGAAACATCTTTGTTTTTTACATCATTATTTGGAGTATTAGTAATGCTAGTTTTGGCATCAATTTATTGGGTTGATTTTATTTTATTATCTTATTTTTTACTTCCTCTTATAGGAATAATGATGTCGTTAGCTCATTATTGTTTAATTATAGGACTTGCTAGAGCGCCCGCAAATAAAATTCAGCCTTTCCATTTCACGCTCATTTTTTGGGCAATAATTTATGGTTTTGTGTTTTATGAAGATGTGCCAGATCTACCAACAATAATTGGTGCCTCTATCATAGTTTGCTCTGGAATTTATATAATTTACAAGCAAAGAAATTGAGTTGAATTTTATTTATAGGTTTTGTTTTATAAATTTAAAACCTTCTTCGTAAACTTCTTCTTTAGAAGGAAAAAAATCCCTCCATACGCGTGTAGCAGCCGCAAGATCAGGTAAAGCTCTTCCAAAAGCTTCAATTGTCAACCATCCATCGTATTCGGTATTTTTAATTTCTTTAAATGTTTCATTCCAAGGTACATTCCCTTTACCAGGAGTTCCTCTATCATTTTCTGAAATATGAATATGATTAATATTATTTATTGTTTTGCTAATGATACCAACTGGATCTTTCTCTTCTATGTTGGCATGAAAAGTATCATAAAGATATCCAAAATTTTTTCTATCAACCATGTCTACATAATCAGATGCATCTTGACCGATGTTTAAAAAATAACATTCAAATCGATTCAAAGGCTCTATAGAAAGTTGTAAATTGATATCCAATGCGTAATCAGCAGCATCTTGATGAACTTTTGCAGCATTTTCTTTTTCCTTTAGTGTTGGAGGTTCGCCAGAAAATACTCCAAGTGGCTGATGGTAAGGTCCACCTAGAACTTCACTTTCTAAAGCATGACTACAATCCATTGCCCATTTTAAGTAATCAAGAGCTTTTGAACGTACATTAATATCCTCACTTATAGGACTTCTTGATTCATCTGGAATAACTGTAACGCTTGTACATTTTAAATCATTATCCTTAAGTACTTTTCCAATATTTTGAAAATGTTCAATTTTTTCCTCTCCTCCAAAAATTGGTATCTCTACACCATCATATCCAACATTTTTTATTTTTTCTAACAAGTGAAATTCTTCTTCCACTAAGTTTGTAGTCCATAACAGCATGTTAAATCCAATTTTCATATTTTTCTCTAAATAAATATAATAAAATATTAAATACACATTAAATCTATAAAGTTTATTTATATAATTGCTTTCTTTATCAAATAGTATCAGTATGTTCTTATATTTTTAATTAGGAGGAATTTATGACCATTAAAGGTCCAGCAATTTTTTTAGCTCAGTTTGCCGGAGATAAACCACCTTTTGACACTTTAGATAACATTACAAAGTGGGCAGCTGACTTAGGTTATAAAGGTGTGCAGATACCTACTTGGGACTCTAGAATGATAGATTTAAAAAAAGCTTCTGAGAGTAAAGATTATTGTGATGAACTTAAAGGAATATGTAAAAATAATAATGTAGAAATAAGTGAATTGTCTACACATCTTCAAGGTCAACTTGTTGCAGTTCACCCAGCTTATGATATTGGTTTTGATCAATTTGCCCCTCCAGAGGTTCATAACAACCCAACTGAAAGACAAAAATGGGCTGTAAACCAAGTAAAAATGGCTGCTAAAGCTTCTAGGAATTTGGGGATTGATGTATCAGTTAGTTTTCCTGGGGCTTTACTTTGGCCCTACATATATAGCTGGCCTCCTCGCCTACCAGGCCTTGTAGAAGATGGTTTCAAAGAATTATCAAAAAGATGGACACCAATTTTAGATGTTTATGAAGAAAATGGTGTTGATCTTTGTTATGAGGCTCACGCAAGTGAAGATATTCATGATGGAGCTTCATGGGAAATGTTCTTAGATGCAGTAAAAGAACATCCAAGATGCAATCTTTTATATGATCCAAGTCATTTCGTTTTGCAACAACTTGATTACTTACATTATATTGACTTGTACCATGATCGTATAAAAATGTTTCATGTAAAAGATGCAGAATTTAATTCAACTGGAAAAAATGGTGTTTATGGAGGTTATGCCGATTGGAGAGACAGAGCAGGCAGGTTTAGATCTCTTGGTGATGGACAAGTTGATTTTTCATCAATTTTTACTAAACTTACTTATTATGGTTTTTCTGGTTGGGCAGTTTTAGAATGGGAGTGTGCTATTAAAGACTCTGTTCAAGGAGCTAGAGAAGGTGCGCCATTCATCCAGAAGCATATTATTACTGTTTCTCAAGGAGCATTTGATGATTTCATTGATAAAAGCGGTGATAACAAAGAGGCAAATAAAAAAATTTTAGGAATTGATTAGGAGGATTTATGAAAAGAACATCTATAGGAACTTGGGCTTACAATGTTGGGCCATATGGAGAAAATCCTATACCATTTGATACGGTTGGTAAAACACTAGCTGACTTAAAATTTAGTGGATTGGAGTTAGGTGGATTTAATGGCTACCCTAATCCTCATAATCATCCAGAAAAAGAACAGCGAGATGAGCTAAAAGAAAAAATGAATAATTGGGGTCTATCTTTTTCAGGTTTTGCTCAAGATTTGTGGAGTGAGCAATTATTAAATACTGATGACCAAACTAAATATATTTCTGAATTTAAAGCTAATGTAGATTTTGCTGTAGATTTAGAAATTAAAGGAGTCAGAGTTGATTGTGTGCAACCTCCTACAATTCATTCTGAGGTAGATTTTGATACACTTTTCAAAAGACTAACAACAACATGGGATACTTGTATAAATTATGCTGGTGATAAAGGTATATATGTAACTTGGGAATTCGAGCCAGGTTTTGCTTTTAATAAACCATCTTATATTTTAAAAGTATTGGATACACTTCAACATAATAACTTTGGACTTATGTATGATACTTGTCATGGACAAATGATGGGAGTTAATGGAGTGAGACAAGAAGGAGAAAAGGAAGTTGTTAGTGATCAGGTTGAGCTCATTAGTAAGTTTAGTGGTCGTATAAATCATATTCATTTAATTGATTCAGATAATACTTGTCATAAAGATGCTGAAGGAAAAGACGAAACAAGTTCTCACCCTCCATTTGGAGAAGGTGTTCTTGATTTTGATACTATTGTACCAATTTTAGCTAAAGAAAATGTAGGCCATGATTGGTGGACAGTCGATTTATGTTTTTGGCCAGAAGCTTGGGCAGCTACAGAAAAATGCAAAAGTGCTTTAGATCAATTAGTATCAAAATACGGCTAAGATATTAATGAATAATATTGATCTTTCTAATAAAATAGCTGTTGTAACTGGTGC